>Ga0194131_10000029_pt1 | contig 198842 bp, 170 predicted proteins | sample TA2KigO120mmetaG_FD_148631 | JGI IMG/M metagenome (GOLD analysis project Ga0194131, IMG submission 148631) | Freshwater microbial communities from Lake Tanganyika, Tanzania - TA2015053 Kigoma Offshore 120m | ecosystem: Environmental > Aquatic > Freshwater > Lake | place: Tanzania: Lake...
GGGATCGGCTTTGGCGGGAATCATTCCGACCTTGCGCCGCTTCAAGCGGCACCGGCCCAGCCACTCCCGCACTTGAGTCAGTCCGCGTTTGATCCCGGTCAGTTCAAAGATCCGGCTCCGGGCCTGCGTTGTTCGATTTCGACAACGATGGGCGGCTCGACGTTTATCTCCTGAATTGCGGAGGGCCCAAGAGCGCCTCGCGCAATCAGCTGTTTCATCAAAATGCCGACGGAACCTTTCAAAATGTCAGCACGAATTCAGGCTTGGACATCATCGGCTACGGAATGGGCGTTGCGATCGGTGACGCGAACAACGATGGACTCGCGGAAGTGTTGGTGACCGAATACGGAGCCGCTCGCCTGTTCCTCAACACCGGCGCCGGAAAATTCCGTGAGATTACCGCAACAAGCGGCATCGATAATCCCCGATGGGCGACTGCGGCATCCTTTTTCGACTTTGATCGGGATGGATGGCTTGATCTCGTGATCGCGAATTATGTTGATTACATTCCCACTCACCAGTGCAAAGACCCAGCCGGCGCATTAGAATACTGCGGACCCCACAATTTTGAAGGAACGGTCACGCGTCTGTTTCGCAATGTCGGACGTTCGGGAAAGGTCGAACTCGAAGATGTCACCGTTCGCGCAGGATTAGCCCGTTCCACAGGACCCGCGCTGGGATTGTTGTGCGCCGATTTCGACGGAGATCGTTGGCCGGACATTTTCATAACCGATGACGGAAAGCCCAACCGGTTGTTTTTGAATCAGCGTGACGGCCGGTTCACAGAGAACGCCGGGCTGCGCGGTTTGGCTTACAATGCCATGGGAGAAACAGCCGGCAACATGGGGATCGGTGTTGGCGACGTGAATTACGATGGGTTGTTCGACATTTTCGTCACTCACCTGACCCACGAACAGCATGCCCTGTGGGTTCAAGGACCGCGCGGATTCTTTCAAGACAAAGTCGCTGAGTTCGGGCTGACCAACCCGCCCTTGCGCGGCACCGGATTCGGAACGGTGCTGGCGGATTTTGATCTCGATGGCGCTCTCGACCTGGCCTTCGTCAACGGCTTAGTTCGCCGGGGTCACGATCAATCGCCCCGCCTCGAAGGAATCCCTGCGCTGCTTGCGCCCTACGCCCAGCCCTATCAACTTCTTATCGGGCGCAAATCCGGCAAGTTCGCCGATCTCTCACAAGCAAACCCTGCTTTCTGCAGCCGCGCTGCAGTCGGACGTGGGCTGGCTTACGGCGACATCGACAACGACGGCGATTTGGATCTGCTTGCGACAAACGCCGGCGGACCCGTCCAGCTTTTCCGAAACGTCGCTCCGCGCCGCGGCCATTGGCTGACCGTGCGCCTGCTCGATCCAGCGCACGGAAATCGCGACGCGATCGGCGCAGAAATCATCGTCGAGGCGGGCGGAATGCAGCGTTTGGGATTAGTCCAACCGAGCACGAGTTATCTCGTCAGCAACGATCCACGCGTTCATTTTGGCTTGGGCGAAGCAACAGTCGTGCAATCCCTTCGCGTCCTCTGGCCCGATGGCGCGGAGGAATGGTTTGATGGCGGCGCCGTGGATCGTGAGATGACGTTGCGACAGGGAATGGGGAGGAAACCGTGAATCGACAAGGAGGCGCTCAGTGTAAAGGCGCCGCGGCCCACGCCGCCGAAACCGCGCAGCGACGTCGTCGCGTCGGTCCGTGGTATGTCGGTGCGATGATTGTTTTATTTTGCGTAGCGGGAAGCGCATGGTGGTGGACTCAAAACCAGGGCGCCCCGTTGCCCGAGGTCGATTTACGCCATTTGGATCCTTCCATCGCCCGGCTCATTCAACAGGGTCAGAACGAAATTAAAACGCAACCGCATTCTACAGCCGCATGGGGGCGATTGGGCCTCCTGCTGCGAGCGTACGATTTTCCAGGCGCGGCTAGGACCTGTTTTGCCGAAGCGGAACGGCGCGATCCGCGCGATCCGCGCTGGCCTTACTTTCTGAGCCTCATGTTGAAAGTTGAAGCTCCGCCACATGCAATCGCTCATTTGCGGCGCGCCGTTCAACTCTGCGGCAACGACCCCGAGATGCCGCGATTGCGCCTCGCGACCATGCTGGCCGAAGATGGGCAATGGGAGGCAGCCGAGCAGGAAGTTCAACTCCTGTTGCGCGAGCATCCGCAATATGCCGAAACATGGCTGCTAGTCGGGCGTTTGCAGCTCCTGAGAAAGGACCTAACCAACGCCGAATCTTCGCTGCGCCGGCATCTAGAACTCGGGGCGGAATCCGCGCAAGGTTGGTTTCAACTCGGGTTAGTACAGCTTGCGCAACAACAGTTCTCCGCTGCTTCTGACACTTTTCGGAAAGCTGCGGAACTCAAGCCGGATTTTGGCCGAGCGTTCTACAATCGCGCCTTTGCCTTGCTCCGAAACGGTGATTTGCATGGTCCGATCGCGCCGTTCCGCGAAGCCATTCGGCTCAATCCGGAACGGATCGATTCCTATTTGCTCCTTGCTGATATCTACCTTCAGCTCGGCAACAAAGCAGAAGCGGTGAAGCTGTTCCGGCAAGCGGAAGCGTTAGACGCGAATCATCCCGGGGTTCGGCAATTGCGCCAGAAGCTCTAGCGATAAGCGTCGGCTAGACGCTGGACGCGAGGCGGAAGTCTCAGTAACGTTGCCAACATGAGTGAACAAGCAAGCGACGAATTGATCCGCCTAGTCCATCGACAGCTTGAGCTTCTCGGTGAAAATCCTGACCGCGACGGCCTCAAACGAACGCCATTGCGCGTCGCCAAGGCGCTCGAGTTTCTGACCCAAGGATATAGCAAGAATCCGAAAACCGTCCTCAACAACGCGCTCTTTGAGGCGAACTCTGACGAGATGGTCATCGTCAAAGACATCGATTTCTACAGTTTGTGCGAGCACCATATGCTTCCGTTTTTCGGAAAATGCCATGTCGCATATCTGCCCACGAACAAAGTGATCGGTCTCTCCAAATTGCCGCGGCTGGTCGATGTCTATGCGCGTCGGCTGCAAGTTCAGGAACGAATGACGCACGAAATTGCCGTAACCATTGACGAATTGATCGGGCCACAGGGCGTGGGTGTGGTCGTCGAGGCACAGCACCTTTGCATGATGATGCGTGGTGTTGAAAAACAGAACTCTTGCGCCATTACGTCTGCGATGCTGGGCCGCTTCCGAGATGACGCACGGACGCGAGGCGAATTCCTCGATTTGATCCGCTATCAGCGGAATGGGAGCTAATTTAGGTTAATCGATCTCTAGCATGCCGCGCGGTCCGTCTAAGACAATGCGGTATCGATTGAGGAGATCGCGTCCGAGCAAGATATGCGGCTCTTTGGCATCGCTCAGGACCTCGATGACAGCAGATGCCTGTCCGCGGAGTGCGAGACGTACTAGGAACGTGGGAACGATCTTCCGAGTCGCACCGAAGGCAAGGATAGCAATAGCGTCTAACTGCACAAGTTGCAGCTCTTTCACGAGGCTTGTTGGCAGAACGGTGATGTCTGCTGCAGTGTCAAGCTGCGCTGGTATATCCGCAAGAACCATCCCGCCTTCAGGGTGCTGAACCGTGACATGGACAAATGGAGCAGGCGGATTGATTTGCCGATTGTAACGGTAGGAAGTCACTCGGCCACTGAAGTGCGAACTAGGCGAGGGCTGGGAATCCGGAAGGGACGCGGCTTCATCGTTACTTGCCCCACATAAATCGGAATGTATCCGAACTTGTCATAGACTCGCAGGGCGAGTTCGATTTTGTCTTTCCCTGCGCCCACGACCTGACCCTCGTGGATCGCGACATACTTGTTTCGATGCGTCCGAAGCAGCGACGGACGAAGACGCAGAAACGCGCGGTACTCGCGCTCCCATTTGTTCCTCGCAGGGGCCAAATCGATCCGCGGCGCGGGCAGGAGTTCAGCCTTTTTCATGCAGGCATCCTGATGTTCAACCGCGATTCGGTCAAGCGCAGCGCAGCACCGATCAAGGTCACATTCGAGATTTTGGCCGCGCGGCCAAAATTGGATTGGATCAAGGCTCCCAAATGGATCAAAACCTCCTTCGAGTTAGAGGGGGTTGATTTGCAGGCGAGGCGCGCCGTGCAGCACCGCGATTTTCGCAATTGAAAACCGAACGCTCCCAAGAGAGCCTGTCCGCATGCCCCGCATCCAACACCGGGATACTCAATCATGGCACGCAGCCCCCCAACTATTCGCAAACCGCAAAAAGCGAGTCTCCGCAGCGCCGCGTCTGAACGGGTGGCTGGCTTTGGTTTTCAGAGCAATGCCCGGCCTCCTGCTGCTCGGCATTCTGATCTTCTGCCATCGTGTCCACGCCCAGGAAGGTTTGGTCATCTCGGAATTGCTGGCGGTCAACTCGAATTCGATCCGCGATGACTTCGGCGAGTCTTCGGATTACATCGAAATCTACAATGGCAGGCCCAATCCGATCAACTTGGACGGCTATTATCTGACGGACTCTTTGGACGACCTGAAGCAATGGATGTTTCCCGCAACCAACCTCGCCTCCGGCCAGCATTTGTTGGTCTGGGCATCGGGACACGACCGCCGCGTTCCGGGTCAACCGCTCCACACTAACTTCAAGCTGAGCAGCGGCGGCGAGGCGTTGGCTCTGGTCAAACCGGATCGCATTACCATCGTGCACCAGCATGTTTTCGGCCCACAACTCGTGGACCAGACGCACGGACTGGAGGCGGAACTGGAAAATGATCGCACCATAGTTCCGTTCCGCGCTGCGGCGCGTTACTTTGTTCCTAACAACAATTCTTTCAGCAATGTCTGGACCTTGCTCGACTTCGATGACCGGGCGTGGCCCATCGGAGGCAATGGGTTTGGATTCGACACCAATTCGCCTTCGGTGCTGACGCCATGGATCGCGACCGACGTCAAAGACCTTCTGCACCGCGCGTCACCGCAGCGCGGCGGATTGTTCATACGCATCCCATTTGCCGTTGAAAATCCGCAAGCGCTCAGGAATCTCACATTGCAAACCCGTTACGACGATGGCTTCGTCGCCTATCTGAATGGAACTGAGGTAGCCCGTCGCGGAATTGCCCAGAACGCTACTCCTTCATTCAATACAAGTTCGTCCCTCAACCGGAGCAATAAGATGGCGATACTGCCGGATGACTTCCGATCTCTTGGTTTGCAACAGAGTCTCCGCGCAGGAACGAATCTGCTCGCCATTCACGCATTCAACCGTGATCCAGCCGATGGCGATTTTCTCCTCGCGGCAGAAGTCCATTCCAGGCGCTTACGCTACCAGACCAATGCGGTGCGTTCGTTTGCCATTCCTTCACCTGGTGTTGCCAATTTGGCCAGCAGTCTGCGGATTGCGGGTAACGTCGAGTTTTCCGCCACGAGCCGGACGTTTTGGGAGGGTTTTGAACTGAGGTTGACTCCTTCTGAATCGTCGTCTTCGACTGAGGTGCGTTACACTTTGGATGGCACGATTCCTGAGCCCGCCGCTCTTCTCTACAAAACGCCGCTGCTCATTACAAACAGCATGCTGATCCGCGCCCGCTTGTTTGAACCGGGCTTGTTGCCTGGCCGCGTGCGCACGGAAGCGTACGCGCGACTGGCCCCTGAGATGCGCACGGTTTCATCAGATTTGCCTTTGATCGTCGTGCACAGTTACGGCGCCGGGCGGTTCAACGAATCGATCAGAAAGGGCTGCATCCTCTTTGTGCACGAACCGCGTCGCGGCCGAGCCTCGTTTACGAACGCGGCCGACATGATCTTTCGCGCGGGCCTGCGGTTGCGGGGCTCCAGCAGCGTCGGCAATCCCAAGTACAATTGGGCGCTCGATTGCTGGGACGAAGATGATCGCGAGCGTGAGATGCCGCTGCTCGGCATGCCGGCCCATGCTGAATGGACTTTTCACGCTCCGTACTCAACGGATACTTCGCTGATCGCGGACCCTTTTGCGAGCTCGCTGATGCACGCGGCTGGCCGTTACGCCGCCCGGTTCCGATTCGCGGAATTATACCTGAACGAGCGCGCAAGCGGCCAGCCTCTGGCCACCATCGCGCCGACCAATTACTTTGGCGTTTATAATATTCTCGAGCGAATTGGGATCGATCCCAATCGAGTTGCAATCGACAAGTTAACCGACCAGGACGTGGAACCTCCGAATGTCACCGGAGGTTATTTGCTGAGCATCGATCGCAACATCGACGGCCCGCAGGGCTTTACGGCAGCTGGCCAAAGTTTCGTTTACACCGAACCGACTCATGAGGTCATGACTTCGCCGCAGCGCGAAGCTCAACGCAACTACCTCGCGAATCACTTGAACAAATTCACCGCCGTCCTCGATTCGTCGCATTGGACCAATCCCATCACGGGCTATGCACCCTATATCGACGTGGGATCGTGGATCGATTTTCACCTGATGCAGGTCATCTCGGTCAATGGCGATGGTCTCGGGTTGAGCACCTATTTCTACAAGCCGCGCAATGGACCAATCACCTACGGACCAATTTGGGACTTCGATAAAGCATTTGGATGGTCGGAGGTCCGGCACGAAGCCCCGCTCGCTTGGGAAGGTGGAAAGGGATTTTTTTATTATCCGTGGTGGGGCCGGTTATTTCTCGATCCCAACTTCTGGCAAGCTTACATCGATCGTTTTCAAGAATTAAACGCGGGACCTTTCGGCATTCCTGGGTCGATGGCATTGATCGACAGATTAAATGATCAGGTCAAAGAATCCGCCGTGCGCGATTTGGCGCGCTGGAGGCAACCGAAACGTGGCGGAACACAGGAGGGCGAAATCGCTTACTTCAAAGATTGGCTGGTCCGGCGCATCCGCTTCATGGAAACAAATTTTGTCGCCCGTCCCGACATTTTGCAGCGTGCCGGACAGGCAGCCATGGGAACCCACGTCGAGATCGCGGCGCCGGCCGGCGCAACGATCTGTTTTACTCTCGATGGCAGCGACCCGCGAGCCTTGCACGGCAACATTGCCTCCAACGCCAGCATTTACACCGGGCCGATCACGATCAGAGGCGAGACACGACTGGTGGCGCGGTCCCGCGATACAAATCGCCGGTTTCTCGTTGGCGCTGCGGGCGGCAATCCTCCGTTGATCAGTCCCTGGTCTGGTCCAGTCAGAGCGCGTTATGTCACCGACGCGCCGGCAAAGGCTGGCGATTTAGTAATCAGCGAACTGAATTATCATCCGTCGGCGCCGACGACAAAGGAATTGAACGCGCAGGGTGGCCTCGTCGCCGGAGATTTTGAATTCATCGAGCTGCAAAATGTCAGTTCGCGAGTGATTGATCTTTTCGGTTGCCGTTTCACTCGCGGCATCACGTTCGATTTTACAAACGCAACCATCTATTCGCTTGCGCCCGCTGCGCAATTATTACTGGTGAAGAATCGATCGGCTTTTGCCTTGCGTTACGGGAACGTTCTTAACGTCGCCGGAACGTACGACGGCTCTCTGGCCAATGAAGGCCAGACGCTGCGGCTTGAAGATGCCTCCGGCAATCCGGTCGTGGAGTTGACCTATGATAACCGCTGGCATCCAGCGACGGCAGGACACGGGTTCACTCTCGTTCGCGTCGATCCTCAAGCGCCGGGTGACAGCCGCGCCGCCTGGGAAACCAGCAGCAGTCCACTCGGTTCGCCGGGCAGACCTCGCATCGCACCGACAGATCTGCCGCGCGTGGTGATCAACGAAGCTCTCGCCAATACTCAATTCGCCGATCTGGAAACACTCGAACTGTTCAACACGGGCGCAGCAGCAGCTGACATCTCCGGCTGGTACCTTTCGGATGACCCACGGCAGCCCAGGAAGTATCGGATTCCGCAAGATAGCATTATACCGCCAAGCGGCTTCTGGGTCGCGACGCACAAGGCTTTTGGCGCGGCGACGCAAGGAACGAACGCCTTTCGCTTGAGCAGTCGCGGAGATGAACTCTGGTTGTTCGCCGCGGACGCAACCGGAGCATTGCTCGGTTACGCACACGGCTTTGCGTTTGGCGCCTCCGAAGCTAACGTCAGTTGGGGCCGACACGTCACGAGCGATGGACTGGAACAATTCGTCCCTCAAACCTCACCAACGCTCGGCGCTCGCAACTCGGAACCCAAAGTCGGTCCCGTCATAATTCGCGAAATGATGTACCACCCGCCCGATGTCTATGAAAACGGTGCGTTCTGGGACAACGATGAAGACGAATACATCGAGATTGAGAACATTACGGACGCGCCGGTGGCTCTTGGCGGGCCGACCGCAGCGAGTTCCTGGCTGTTGCGCGGAACCGTGGGTTTCGATTTCCCGGACAAGTTTGTTCTCGCAGCAAAGCATTCCGCCGTTCTTGTCAGTTTTGACCCGGGCAAGGATTCTGCGCAATTGGCCGCGTGGCGTCAGAAGTGGGGCCTGAATGGATCGGTCGCGATCCTTGGACCTTTTCAAGGCAAAATGGAAAACTCGCGAGGCGAAATCGTCTTACTGAAGCCTGGCGTACAGGAAACTGAACGTGGTGAAGCTGCTTACGTGGTCATGGACCGAGTCGCGTATAGCGACGCGGCGCCGTGGCCCGCGGCCGCAGATGGCGCAGGCGCATCGCTGGAACGCAAAGGACGTTTCCACTTCGGCAATGACGGCAACAATTGGATAGCGGCTCTCCCGTCGCCCGGACAAAGCCCAGGCATTGGAGGCACACCATCGATCACTGCGCAGCCTTCTAATCGGACCGTCGTTGCGGGAACGCCGGTGACCTTAAGTGCCACTGCGGCCGCAAACGCAGATTCTGCAGTCTTGTATCAATGGCGGCGAAATGGAGCGAACATTTCGGCGGCCACCAATGCGCAACTAATCCTGAACCCCGCCAACGCCGATGACTCGGGACGCTACTCCGTTGTAGTCGTCAACCGGAATGGCTCGGTGGAAAGCGCGCGCGCGATCCTGGAAGTGCTGCGCACACCCACTATTGTGCGACATCCCGAAGGTCAAAACGTGAGGCCCGGAGCAGCCGTCATATTCAATGTTGCCGCCATGGGCACTGGGAATTTGTCTTATCAATGGAAATTCAACGGCACTTCCATCTCCGGCGCGACGGCTTCTTCGCTCTCGTTGTCGAATGTCCAGTCAGCTCAAACCGGAGCGTACACGGTCCAAGTAAGCGATGGCGTCGGGCCATCGACGAGCAACCCCGCGCAATTGAATGTTCTCATCCGCCCAAGCTTCGTGACGCAGCCTCAATCGCAGATCGCGTTGGTTGGCGACTCAATCGAATTGCGCGTCGAAGTAAACGGCTTGGCCCCGTTCAGCTATCGTTGGCGCAAGGGACCAGTGCCCGTCCCAGGCGGCACCAATGCGGTTCTTGCGTTGCGAAATATTCGGTTGAGCGACGCCGGCACTTACGGCGTCACCGTTACCAATCTCGCCTCCAGCATCCTGGGAACCAACAGCCAACTCGCCACTTTGATTGTGATGAATGACGCCGATCGGGATCGTGTCGGCGATGACTGGGAAGTTCAATTTGGTTACTCACCCGCCGTAGCGGCTGACGCCAGCGTTGATGACGATGGAGACGGACAAGCAACGTGGCAGGAATTCCTCGCCGGCACAAATCCCAAGGATGGCCAAAGTTGTTTGCGCTTCGACTCGATTCGGCTTTCGACTCTCGGCGCTGAACTCTCGTTTGTTCCGCAACCCAACCGCGGCTATACTTTGCAGTTTAAAGACTCCGCGGCCGCCGAGATCTGGCGACCGCTCAAACAGATCAACGGCCGCCAACCCGCGCAACAAGAGACCATTGTCGATCTGCTTCCTCTTGGTGCAGCTCGCTTCTACCGGTTGGTGACCCCGCCGCAGTGGTAGGACAGCGCGTCCTCGCCTGTCCTCATGAGCGAGGTGCAGATGCATTTCCAGGACAGGCGGGACGCTCTGTCCTGCCAGCGAGCACATCGCAACCATTCACTCATGGCTTGACTTTTAAACCTTCTGCCATGGCCAGCCTGCGTTGGTTGCCATCAAACGTGAAGAATTGGGAGGCATCGAGTGCCAGGGCTGTCGCCACATGCAACACATCGAAACTACGGTGCCCGCCCGCGATCGTGTATTGCTTCGAGAGAGCCTCGGCTCGGGGAAGCACGTCCGAAAATGAACACGCCGCCAGGACGGCTACACCGTTCGTCAAGTCCGCTTCAAACTGGCTGAGCGCGGCAAGTGCGTCACTCAAGGCAATTCCTTCGCGCGCGTTTGCCGCATGCCGCCACACCTGAAACCGGAGCGACTGACGAAACTCGTACTTGACGAATTCCGTGATTTGCAGCGGTTCTTTCATCCTGGCCGCGTGCGTCGCGGCGGCTGGGGAATTCGACTGCTTGAGGTAGAACGCGCACAGAAAACTCGCGTCCGGATAGCTCCCCGGCTCGCGGCTAGGCCACGCGCTACGTCCGCCGCATCGTAGCAAGTGCTGCCAAACGCTCGTTCGAGTCGCGCCATGATGTCCGGCATCTTGAATCGGCGCGGCTTCTCTGGCGCGACTGGCACCAATCGCGCGAAGGGCTTTCCACCCTTCGTGATCTCCAACGGTTCCCCTTGCTCGATCCATGCTGCTGCGCGGGGAAACGGATTCCGCAAATCTCTGACTGTGGCTGTTTTGATCGAGAGACAATGCTGTCTCACCCATTGAAGACTGTCAACGACTGCTGGCAATTCGCTTTCGGACGAAAGTAAAGCTTACTTCGGCTTGCCGCGGAAGAATTGGGCGGATGCCGCATTGTTTCCGCTGTCGTGGTGGATCAACACTCCCGAAGGGTCGGTAATCGTCAACTGCGGTCCGGTCAGCCAGTTCACCAAATCCGTGCTGCGATCCAAGGAGAAAGTCTGGCCGGCTTGACCTTTGAAAATGAAACGATTCTGTGTCGCCTGGCGGGGAAACTGTAAGAATGTGACCGGGCCACTTTGCGTCGTAACCTGGCTGCGGAGAATGATGCCTTCAATTCCCACCGTCACGAGTTGGCCCGCGCCGTCGTGTGCGGCGGCATACAACGATTTTTGCGTGATGGTCCCGATGCTCGTCCAATTCATAGCATCACTGCTCGACAGCACCGTGCCTTGCGTTCCGACGGCGAAATAAGTGTTGTCGATAAACTGAACGTCATTCAACCAGCGCGTCGTCCCGCTGTTTTGGCTTTGCCAATTCACGCCATCCGCGCTCGTCAAGATGAGGCCGTTTTGGCCGATTGCGACCAGTCGTCCGCCGAGATAACGTACCCGATAAATCCAGTTGGCCGTGCCTGACGAACGCATTGTCCAGTCCAGACCGTTGGCGCTAGTCAGAATGACGCCATCGTCGCCAACGGCCACGAAGCCTCCTGGAAAAGCTTCCACCGACGATAGGAAAAGCCCGGTTGGCGCTGAACGTTTCGTCCAGTTCGCAGCGTCGGAGCTTGTCCGCACCGTGCCGGCGGCGCCGGTTGCCACGAACAAATTGCCTGAGGCGGTAATCCCTTGAAGATCGCTGTTCACGGGCGCGGGATTTGCCGCATACCAGATGATCCCAAGTGTGCTGACGAGATTGGCTGTCTTCGTGCCATCAGGATTTGTCGTCACAACCTCGCGACGCTCGTCTGGGCTGTAAATGATCGTTCCCGCGCTTCCCACAGCAACAGCCATAGTTGAGTTCGCTCCGATTCCAAGGAAGATGGCATTCGCCACCGATTCGGGCGCCAATTCCTGTTGCCAATCGATTCCATCGAGACTGCTCATGATTGTTGCGCGGTCGCCGACGGCTAGGTAAACGTTCGGCATCCTCTTAATATCCCAGAGCCAGTTGCGCAAGGAATCCGAGAACGGAAACCAAAAAGTGGGGCTGGTGATGTTATTCGTTTTGATGCTTTCGACCATCATTCCCGTTCGGCCACCGAGCAGATAATTCGTGCCCGTCCAAACAGCGCTGAGATAGGTCCACTCGGGCGGAGGCAATTGTTTTGATCGGTCCAGCTCATTCGACCACGGTCCACGCCCTTCCAAAAGCCGAACCTCCGCGTCGCCGGCGACCAGCCGGATTCCTGTCGTCCCAGCCACATCATTGAGGGTATTAGTCGCACCGGACTGAACTGCTTGCCACGTGACGCCGGAATCGCTCGTAAACGACGCGCCCGAATTGCCAACAGTCCAAAATTGACCGTTAAGCCATCGAACGCGATTTAAGTCTTGCGACGTAGCAATGTTCCGTTTTTGCCATGTCATCCCGTCTGTGCTGGAGGCCACAATGCCTCTTTCGCCAACCGCCACAAAAGTTCCCACACCTCCAGGCAAACCGTACGCCACGCTGCGCAGCCAATCGCTAAACGGCGCAGATCGACGGCGCCAGGTTGCCCCGTCGCTGCTCGTGTAAATTGCAGCGTTGTCCCCAACCGCCACCGCCAGGTTGGGCGAGGCTGCGACCCCTTCAAGCCAGTCCGAGGTTCCCAGAGAAACTAGTCTAAAGTTCTCGGGCGTATCCGCATAAACGATGGTCCCACTTTCGCCTGCGATCACGATGCGATTGTTGAACCCAGTCACCGCGCGCAGAGAATTGCTGGTCCGACTGTCGCGTGCCGTCCATGCCAACAGATCACTGCTCGTGTAAACTTGTCCCCTCTCGCCTACTTGCACGGCCAGGCCGGCGACTTGGGCCATGTCGATAATGTTCGCGCCGTGCGGATACGGATTTGCCCAACGCCACACTAGAGGAAGACTGGCCGCGGCCAGGTGCGACGCGGCCAAGGATGAGATCAGTCCAAGACATAGAGATTTTGTTATTCGGATAATATCGCAGCTCATAGTTCGGTTCTTTAATTCGTCGCAGCAATTCAATCGAGACCGCAGCCACCAACCAATACTCAAGCCTGTCCTCCCATCTGTCTGGTTATGGAATCTGTGTTCTGTTCGCGACCACACCGGAAGAAAGAGTAAGTGCAAAAACGCAGCGGCCTGGCTGATTGGCCTTCAGATCGAGATCGGCGCCAATGTACCCTGCCAGCTGTTTGCTAATCGCCAAGCCAATGCCGCTGCCGCCGTCTTTGTTCGATTGGCAGGACGTAAACAGAGACTGCCGGGCGCGGTCAGAAAGGCCCGGACCTTCGTCGCGCACTTCGCACACAACCTTGTCCGCCACGGCTTCGAGCTTGAGTCTAACGCATTTATCCTTTGGGCTCGCTTGAATCGCATTTTGAATAAGGTTCTCCAAAACGAGAATGATTAGGTTCGCGTCGCGGTTCGTGAGCATTCCATCAGCATTGAGTTTCGTTTCGAACCGCACACCAGCTTGCCGAGCCAGCGGCAGCATATGCGCCGTGATAACTTCGGCGAGTTCCTTGAGCGAAATCTCGTACTGCGTGACGCTGTTCTCTTCCCGCAAGACGCGCACGACATCGCTGACCAAGCTTTGCATGCGCCGCGCTGTCGAGGCAGCAACTTGCCATTCCGTGTCGCTTCCATCGCTCGGCGCGGAGCTGCGGCTCGCAATAAACTGATTCAGCCCCGAAAGCGGGTTCTTCAGGCCGTGAATGAGATGCGCTGCAACCGCTCCGACCGCCGACGTTTTTGCCGCCAGAGCCAATTCCTGGTTGGCTTGCCGCAAATTCCGCGTTCGTTCGGTGAGCAAGCGATTCGTTCGTTGAAGCTGATGAAATGTCGCACCCAAGCCAATGACAAGAATGGCGCCGCCAACCAGAAACACGAGTGAACCCTGCGCGAATAAACTGCGATCCAAATCCCTGAACTCCCTCGATAGGCTAGCGCCGTCCATCAGGTATTGCGCGACTCCCAGGAGACGCTTTCCACCACGCGCGTGCAATGGAATCGATATCTCCAACAATGGACTTGGCCCCATTTTTTGCATCTCGTCTTCGAGTGGAAACAGTTGGCCCAGATCGATTGATTTCTGAAAGCGGCTCACTGGACGCAACTGTTTCAATCGCCCGAAGACGTTCGGCTCAATTTCAGACGTCGGGTCCAGGGAATTTGGAATCGTCGCAATCAGTTTTCCCTCGCTGTCGAATAAACGTGTCGCCAGCACATCTTTAAGCTGCGGAAGCAAAGATGTTTTTAGCGCGGTGTACATTTGATCGGCCGGGTCTTCCGTCACTTCGTCAACTCCGTCGTCCAGCGCAATGTCTAATTCTTGATTGAGCCAGAGCGCGTAAAGAACCTTTCCGTGCGTGTCAGCCAATTGTTGGCGGATCGTTTCCCGAAGCCGTAAGTGACCTGCGAGGATCGCGCCACCGAGAATTAGAAGCGTCAATAGGATGACGGCAGCAGGCATGGCTTTCCCATTCAGACGGCGAGCGCTGGTTTCAGTTACTAACGTTTGCTGCTGTGGTCTGGAAGCCTCTGAGGTCATTCGCGTCTTACGTCAATTCAAGAACGTCCGCCTCTGCGCAGCTTGAGAAATTTGTCATTATCGCCCAATTTAGCGCAGCGCATACCATTCCCTGTCAAAACCCCCAATCTACCCCGCCCATAATGGTGTTCACCTTGTATTCATCGAACCCGAGATTCGAGATCGAGCGTTCATGTTCGTATTCGGCAAAACATTTCAAGCTTTTGAATAGGGTTCGTTCGCCGCGAAGATTTAGGATGAGATTGAGTCTGTGCCGCGTAGATGGATCAACATCGCTCAGTGGCTGTGAATCGTAATCGTAATAAGAGAGCCGAGCCTCCGACTTCACTTCCCAAACTTTCGTCTGATAGCGAACCTGCTGCGTTAGCTGCGGTCTCCAGTAATCGTAATAACCCGAGCCATTATCATCGTTACGCTCGAGACCGATCCTGGCAAGCGTGCGCCACCGTTGAGCTTTGTCCCAGTAATGCCGCAACGAGGCAAAGACTTCATGCTGCTGAAACTCTAAATTGGTTCCGGGCGCCAACCCACCTTGCGCATCGCGAATCTCACGCGTGTCATGGAAACGATTATTGAATTCGTAGCTCACGCTTATCTCAGATTTCTCGCTGTACTTACGGCCCCAAATCAGCTTCGGCCCGCCTTCCCAATAATCATCAATGAATTCTCTGAAGTCCTGGCGAGTTATTGGAAACTCCAACTCAAACCAATGCTTGGCAATCTCTTTTCGGACCGACGGGCGCAACGTCAAACTATGCGCTTGCACTTGGATAGACGCCTGCTCGCGCTCGAACGTCGAATTATCGAACACCTGATCGAAATAAACGTAATCGAGCGAAAGTCCAGTTCGCCAGCCGTCATTAAAATGTCTCTTAACCTGAGCCTGAGCGATTGCAGTTAACTCCTTGTTTACCTCGTCACCCGGAAAGTACCGCAGGTAGTCGGCCGTCCCGAAAAAGAAATATTCACAGCCATTCACCGGCATTCGCCACAAAAGCGCGTCCAACCCGCCGGCGACGAAGGCGTTGTCCACGGTTGAACGGTTGCCCAGCAATACATTGTCCTTGTAACCAGCCCAGCTCCGAATGTTGTAAATATTGTTCCAGGGCGATGGCGGTGGAGTTGCGCCGGATTCCTGCGCGAAACCCCGTCCCCAAAAGACCAACGCGATGGCGAAGAGAACAGCGTATCGATCGGGACCAATAATCTTCTCCCTGTAGCGGCGTCTCGGAAGAGCGCCGCCATTTTCAAAGAACCCGAGCTGGCGACGCTCTCCCGAGACGCCGCTACAGGAAGAAGGTTCATTGTAAGACTTCTCCGAAACAAAATTTCGCGTATTGCGCCCATGAACCACAGGAGCGCGGCGTTTACGCCGCTTCGGCTCGCTAAGCTCCCTCACGTCTGGAAGTTGAAGCGGCGTAAACGCCGCTCTCCTGGAGCCAGGTTCATGGAAAGAGGCAATTGGGGTTATACACTTATGGTTTAGGCGCAACATGCTTAGACAAAAAGCCAGGCGACCTTATCAGTCGCCTGGTCACATACTACCCAATCTGCCCGGAAGCAAGCACACGCTCGGTGCACTGTCGAATTCCTACTCGTCGCCACCTTTGCGCGCGCGGAGGTTCGCCTTGGCTTCGGCTTTCGCTTCCGCTTTCGCGTCGGCTAATACCTCCAAGTGATTCTTCAGGACCGCTTTCACCTCGGCGTGGAGGTCCGCGCGCGCTTCTTTCTGTTGTTCGAGAAATTCCTGACGTTTTGACTGTAGCTCGGCTCGAATCTTCGACCGCTGTTCGCCGGTGGATTCTTTCAGTTGAACACGCAGTTCGCTTTGGGCTTCGAGAAAGGCAGCGCGGGATTGTCTAATCGCCTCAAGCGCGCCCTTCAACTCAGTGGAGACGAGCAAACCTAACCGCGTTGGCTTTTCCGGCGGAGCAGGCGGCGCCGGCTTCTCGGGCTTCTCAGTTCCAACCGTCGTTTTCGCATCTGCGGAAGTGTTGCTTTTGACGTCGCCCGAAGCGGTGGTGTCCGACGTGCCGGAGACGTTGCCGTCTGTCGTTGCCGCGGCGGTTGCGGATGTGCTGGCGCTGGTTTCGTGTTTTGCTGTGACAGAACTGTCGGCGTTCACCGACGCATTCGCATTTGAAGTGACCTCGGCACTGACTGCCTGAGCATTTGATTGCACGAGCAAGCAGGCATTAAGTGCGCAGAGCCAAGCAAGGAGTTTAATTCTTTTCATGGTAATGGTTTTGTTAGTTGTTGTTTGTCGCATATGTCCCAGTGACATTCTGAATATCTAAATGCAGTCAGCGTACCAGCAATAGAGGCTCCAGCTAAACATTTGGCCACATGCTGGATACAGAATGCCCCTCGGCGGGAGTTGTGTGACAGCCGGCCGTTTTGGGCTATGTTCCCCGACAAATGCCGATGTTCGATTCAGGTTTTTGGGTCTAATCCCCCAAACTCAAGTCGTCGCAAACAAACAGCCGCTGAATTCTCCTGGTGAATGTCTAATCAGCCATAAGGCGATACGTCGTGAGTTTGCCCCCGGCGACATCCCACCGGCTGGACCTGTTGGATTCGGTGTGATCGGGATATGTCCGAAGGGCGTCCATCCAGATCGGCAATAAGAGGTCGCAATCCCGCCCAACTACTGACAACGTCGTCTGAATCCAGAGCAGCTTGCCGGAATAAATCGTTCACCGCACATAGCAGGTATTCCACATCTTGCGCCTGGCTTCGGACGCCTTCGACCGGACCGGGTGTAGTCGGTATCCGTGGTGCCGACAATAACACGGTCACCCCAAGGAATAACAAACAACAAGCGTGACCCTACGGTCACGACGACCGCGTCATCGCTGGGCAATCGGCCCCGATCAAACACAAGATGGATGCCTTTGGTAAGCCGCAAACAGACGCGGCTTAAAGACAGTCCTTGAGCCCACGGACCAGTCGCATTGACGACGGAGCGCGCGCGGAGATGAAACGAATAGCCACTTAGCTCGTCCACGACCTGACGGACAAAAACCTCACCACGCCGTTCGGTCCGCTGGAACGCACGTAGTTGGCCAATGCCGCGCCGGCTAAGCTCGCTGATCGAAGTGTGTCAATGACGAGGCGCGCATCTTGAGTGAGCGCGTCGTAATAAAGGACCGCGCCGCGCAGCCCATCCGGCTTAATCCCCGAGAGTTGTGCACAGACCTTTCGAGCGGAAAGCGATTCTGAATGTCTGAAATTCCGGCCACTGCAAAGCAAATCGCACATCTTCACACCAATGCGGAGCTGCCAAAACGGCCAGGAGCTATCGCGGTACGCAGGGAAGATAAACCCGAGAGGGTCGGTCAGGTGCGGTGCGATCTGGTGGACAATCCTCTTCACAATACTCGGCTGCCGCACGAGGCGGAGCCGGCCCTGCGCCAGATAACGGATTCCGCCGTGCAAAAGACGGCTTGATCGGCTGCTGGTCCCAAACGCAAAATCATGCCGGTCAATCAGTCCAACCTTCAAGCCCAGCATCGCGGCGTCGCGCGCGATACCTGCGCCCACAATGCCTCCGCCCACGACTAAGACATCCACAACATCGTTGGCCAAGCTGGAGAGTGTCTTGTGATGAGAACTTAGCCGCATGGCACATTTTGGCGGTCGGGACGGCGCGCCACTGCTGTTGAATTAGACCTGGATGCTTTCATGATCTTGATCCTTGCTCTTGATCATAATCTTGTTGGTGTGAGTTCTTTGTGGAGCAAGAGCAAGAGCAAGATCACGAGCAACGAGCAAGAACCACGCTCACGCCCTTAATTCAACAGGATTGGCGCAGCGCACCCTATCACCTCGCCAATCCTGCTAAAACGAGAATAGCCAGGATCGCAGAACCGTGCCGGCTTAATCTCCTTTTACATCCAATTGCACTGAATAAAAACCTGTCTGTGCTGTGATGTAGAGTGTGTTGCCACTAAAGACGAGGTTTGCCGGGCCTTCGCGGACCTTCTTGCCAGCGATCTCCACCTCGGGCATTTGGATCGAGCCTGCCGCTTTGCCATCGGGAGCGAAAATTTCAACCTTGCCACCGGTCGTCAGATAAACGTTTCCCTTCTCATCCACCTTCATCCCGTCGGAACCGAAGGCGACGAATTCTTTCTTGTCCCGGAGTGTGCCGTCGGCGTTCATCGCGTAGACATATGTTTTCCGTCCGCCGGCGTCGGCAATGTAAATCTTGTCCTTGTGGAGATGAACTCCGTTCGGGCGCACAAGATCGTCAGCGACGCGAAGGATCTTCCCGCCGGTCGGTGGGATGTAATAGACAGCTTCCTTGTCTAAGACCATATCATCGCGGTTGCCGTAGCGCGGGTCGGTGAAATAGATGCCGCCCTTCGCGTCAATGGCGAGGTCGTTTGGCGAATTCAGCTTCTTTCCTTCGAAGCTGTCGGCCAGGACCGTCACTTGCTGATCTGCAATCGAAATGCGGGTCACGCGACGATTACCTCCTTCGCAGACAATGAGGTTTCCGTTTTTATCGAGTTTTAACCCATTCGCTCTGCCGGAATTCTCGCGCCACACGCTGTTTTTAGTTCCGTTCCACTTCATGATCCGGTTGTTGGGAATGTCACTGTAATAAACATTGCCCTTTCCATCGGCAATCGGTCCTTCCGTGAATTTCATTCCATCGGCGAGGCGCTTGACTTCGGCGGCAACGAGGAGGCTTTGAACGCAAAGCAGGAGCAGCATTGTCTTAACCATGAATTATCCTTTCGCTGATAAAACATTCATTTTCGGCGGTCGTGAAGGAAGGTAATCGCCGGACAACCTCTGGCGCAAGGTGAAAGCGCCTTCGTTTGGCTCGCTACTGTAATTTGATTCCGACAAGAGCCAGCGTTGACGCGGCAGGAATGCTCCTATGGGGGAGCGCTCTTTGTTACCTCGCTAACGTCCCGAAGATTTTCCTGAACGCGCTAAAATCGAACCCGGCAAGATTGGCACACACGTTGATGGCAGGGAAGCTGAAACGTAGCAATGTCCTGTGGTTTGATTTAGGAGCGGGGACAGCTGTCCGCGATTCCGAAGCTACCGCACCGGGGGACAGGCTGTCCCCGCCCCTATCGCGTTCATGGTCCCAATGCGTGCCGCCCTGCGAACAGCGAATGCAGCGAATGCAGCGAATGACGGATTCCTTGACATCAACCCTGGTCCTGGTTGAAAAGAGGTCGCAAATGAATCCCCTTTATCCGACTTGTGATGCACGTCCCATCAGCCGTCGCGCTTTTATCCGGACTAGCGGCTCACTTGCTGCCGCTGCTCTCTGGTCGTCCAGTTCGTTTGGCGCCGTGCGGCGGAACCCAAAATTCTCGGCCTACCCATTCCAACTTGGCATTGCTTCGGGTGATCCAACACCGGATGGCGTTGTTCTTTGGACACGCCTGGCGCCTAACCCATTGATCGGCGGCGGCCTGTCGGACGAGCCCATCGAAGTTTTCTGGCAAATCGCGGAAGATGAACGGATGGGCAAAGTGATTCGCCAGGGCAAGACCGTGGCCCGCCCCGAGTGGGCGCATTCCGTGCACGTGGAAGTTGAAGGCCTGCGCGCAAATCGTTGGTATTGGTATCAATTCAAAGCCGGCGGTGAGGTGAGCCCCAAAGGAAGAACACGCACGATGCCATCGAACCGTGCCTTTCCCGAAAAGCTCCGTTTTGCGTTTGCGTCCTGTCAGCACTTCGAGACTGGATACTTTACGGCTTACGAACACATGGCTCGCGAAGGCCTCGACCTCGTGTTGCATCTCGGAGATTACATTTACGAAGGGGCCGCTCAGGAAAAGCAGATTCGGCGGCACGTTGGCGCAGAGCTAAGGTCGCTCGACGACTACCGAATTCGTCACGCTCAGTACAGAACCGATGAAGCTCTGCAAACAATGCATGCAGCCGCACCTTGGATCGTCACCTGGGACGACCATGAGTTTGACAACAACTGCGCCGGGGACATCTCGGAAGAGGCCAAAGTACAACCGGCGGACTTCCTGCGTCGGCGCGCCGGAGCGTATCAGGCCTATTACGAACACATGCCGTTGCGGCGCACTTCGATTCCTAATGGGCCGGACATGAAACTTTATCGGCGAATTTCCTTTGGACGGCTCGCTGACTTTTTGGTCCTCGATACCAGGCAGTACCGAACCGACCAACCGTGCGGCGATGGCAATCACCCACCCTGTGCAGCCGCGTACGATCTGAAGGCGACCCTTCTTGGCCACCGCCAATCCGAGTGGCTCGAACAATCCCTGACCAACTCCACGGCGCGATGGAACGTCCTGGCGCAACAAATCATGATGGCCTGCGTCGATCGCACTCCCGGCGAACCGTATGCTTACAGCATGGACCAATGGCCTGGCTACGAAATCGAACGACGCAGACTCCTGAAATTCTTCCGCGAGCGACAAATATCCAACCCGGTCGTTCTGGGGGGCGACATTCATAGCAACTGGGCCAACGAATTGCTCACTGACTTCGAGAACCTCGAAGCTGCTCCGGTGGCAACTGAGTTCGTGGGCACTTCCATTTCGTCTGGAGGCGATGGAACTCAATCACCGAAGAGCCTCGAGCAATTGCTGCGCGAAAATCCTTTTGTAAAATTCCACAACGCTGAGCGCGGTTACGTGCAATGCGAGGTCTCAGCCAAGGAATGGAGAACAGATTATCAGATCGTGGAATACGTCACGCGCAAAGGAGGGCCTCTGGTCACTCGAGCTTCATTCGTCGTCGAGAATGGCCAACCGAGACTCCAGAAAGCCTGACGACTCCTTCGCTAAATCAAAACAAGAGGGATTGGGACAGTCTCTCGTGCGGTAATCGGAGCGCGGATGCCCACAACCGCGCAGTTCGTTGGACCGGTTATGTATGTCGGGGATGCGGGCATCCGCGCTCCTGTAGCAGTGTCCCAAGGTTGTCTGTTTCGATTTAGAGCTGGTGGCAGAAGCAAGGCCTGCCGAACTTCGTCGCCCGTCTTTGTCAAAAGAGGCTGAAAAAACGTCCACTTCGACGAAGTTCTCGACAAAGTTTTCTCCGCACGACGCTTACCTGAATTTCACTTCCGCGCCCGGGGTCTCCTCGCAGGTAACTTCGTGGCCATCGACCCACTCGCCGTTTTTGAGGTAACGTGACTTGAGGTGCATCCGCCCATTGGACAGGATTTGCGTCGTCGCCTTTACGGCGGCGACACCGCCTTCGTTGCCGGTCACTTCCTCATGCGAGATAAGTTTGCCGTTCTCGAGCGTCATTGTGCCATGCGTTTGAAAGCCAGCCGTTGTGAAGTAATGATACTCGAGCCGTTGCGTTTTCCGGTTCCAGATAACGATCGTTTCTCCGCCCTAATCGCCTTCGTTGATCGAATGCAGAATGCGAATGGCCTGGCCATTGAGGGCGCGTTCCCATCTCATCACATCAATGACGGGCTTTTCTGGCGTAGAATTGCGAAGTGGTCCTTTCCAGGACTTGCCGACGAAAGCTTTTAGCGGCTCCAGTTCTTTGGCGAGAGTCGCGCTGGGGTTATCTGCGGCGAGAAGGCCATTCGTGAACAGTAGCGCCAGGAGGAGGCTGCTTGTCAGTCGTTGCATAATTGGAGTTCGCTTGTTGGTTGCAGACGTTCTATCAAATGCGCGCTCGGTGGTATTGTAAAAACTTTACCACGCGCTCGCTTCATTGGTGTCGGGGATTGGAACGTGATTGATGTATTCGCCTCGGACCGTCAGGTATCTCGAAGGATTCAACCCGGAAAAGCTCTGAAAATCGCGGACGAAGTGAGCTTGATCGAAGTAACCGCACGCGCACGCCACGTCGGCCCATTCCAATCGCCGCTTCTTCTCAATGCCCATCAAAACGGGCTGAAATCGCCGAATGCGGCAAAGACTCAAACTGACGCAGCGCGAATGCTACACGATGACTGTGCGGGCGTGCGTGAGAAAGACGCAGCAGCAGGAACTCTTCGAGCGCTCGGAACTTGTCTATCGGGTCCACGAGTTCTAGCAACCGGTCGCGGAACTCGGTGGCTTGGCCGCCCCAAACGGTATCGAACTCCACCACAGCATCGGCCAATTCTGAGATTGGAAACTCAAAGAACGGATGCGCGCCGCCAGGCTTGAAATGGATCCCCCTCATCGAGGAGTTTTCGCTCGCGTCGATAACGATGAACTCCGAATGCGTGCCGGAAATCCAACTTCGGCGAAAGGATTGGTAACGCGAAAGATTCTCGCGATCAAAGAGACGCTTCGGTTCCGGCCGCAAATTGATAATCAATTCGCATACACCGTTCGGCAGCACCCGCTCTTTGGTGCAGCCGGGACAGGCGCCCTCGAAAAACCAAAGGAACTCGATGAACTGCGAAAGCGGAAAGCTTGGACGATACGTCTGATAGATCATGGCTGTTTGAGGCCATTCGGCGCACGAATGACTGCGCGTTGTTATCTAAAGAATGGACTAGGATTGCAACTTCACAATGCTATCCATAAGGCATCTAGGATGAGGTCTTTCCACTTACAGGCGGAAACGCTCAACGTTCAACGAATCCATCCCTTGAATGTTTGAATGTTGAGCTTTCAACGTTTGGCGTTGAACATTGTTTGGTTCATCGTCCTGATGAGCGATTCGATAGTCGTTAGGTTCTCGTGTCCCTCCGGGACAATCCTCTTCGAATTACCGAAAGGCATTGGAGTGGAATCGGCCCTTGCCAACGATCGGAGAAATCGGCGGTGGCCGATCGCAGCGTGACTTTGCGGCCAATCCGTGGCAGGTATTTATGCAATGTCGATGGCGCTGATTTCACCGAGACATGACGCACTGATGATTTGCATCAATTCTCCAACATGCAATTGACTGAACTTGCCACGGTCCTGGTTTCAATGGGCTGCCCGGCAGACAAATCGGTGGAAATGGCGGCGCAACTTGACAAGCGCGCGAAGCAACTGGCGGAGCAAAAGAATGCCCCGTACGATACCGCGATGCTTCATTTGTTGTCTTTGATGAAGCAGGGCTGGGCGGCAAAAGAAAAAGGATGGTGACGATGATCAAACCTTGGTCAAAGATCAGTTCGTGTCCGGCTGGTGATTTTCGAATTTTTCAAGTTCGAACCGATGTCAAACGCTCCCCACGAACTGGTCGCGAACATGATTTCTTTGTCATTGATTGTGTCAACTGGGTCAATGTCATCGCGGTCACGCCGGAGAAGCAGTTGGTCATGGTCGAACAGTATCGCCATGGTTCCAACTCAATCGAATTGGAAATTCCCGGGGGAATGATCGATGCCGAGGATGAATCACCGGTAACAGCTGGAACTCGTGAACTCGGGGAAGAAACGGGCTACGAAGGCGAGAACGCGCAGATTATCGGCCAGATTTATCCGAACCCGGCGATCATGAGCAATACGTGCTTCACCGTGCTCGTCGAGAATTGCTTACTCAAACATCCGACAGTTTTCGATCACGGCGAGGATTTGATCACACGGTTGGTTCCCGTGGGGGATATTTCAGAGTTGGTCAGGTCAGGCAAAATCCAGCATTCCTTGGTTGTAGTCGCTTTGTACCACTTTGAATTATGGAGAAGGAAGCACGCGGTGCCTTAGAACAGCGCATTCCGCCCTCGGGCCAAGTTCGCTTTAGCGCTTGGTGTAATTCATCTTGGCAGCACCACCAGTTCGAACGTGCCATTGTCGTAACGCAGAGTTTCACTCTGCTGTATCGCGGATTTTCAATCCGCGGAGCTTCCGCAACCTCGGACCCACTGGACAAGCCAAGCAGGTGCCGACTGAAAGTCGGCGATACAGCAGACTGCAAGTCTGCGTTACGACCAAGGCGTTCCGGTGCAAAACGACGGCGTGCTGGCAGATGCGCTTGTTCCTTCATGTGCGCGAGGAACGTGACATTCTGCGATGGCCACGTTGAAGCTTTCGATTACCGGAAACTTTACCTGGACGCTACCGATTCAGCGCGCGGCCGGTGGAACAGTGGCAACGAGCCCCATCATGATCTCTGGCGAACGCCGTAAAGTTTCTGGCCCTGAACTTTGAGATCACCAAGAAAATCCTCTTTCGATCTGATTCCTATTTCGAAAAACGCTGTGGTTTGCCGCGGGCTGATGTTTCCCTCGAAGCCAAGACAGGCGAAACGCGCTGTCCTACGTTTGCCGGACCTTTTCTTTTTTCTCCTCGAGTTCGGCTTGCAAACTTTTGCGGTCGCTGACGAGCTGCTTTTGGAGTTGTTCCATGGCTTCGTAATCGCCCTTCTGCGCGGCTTTGCCAAGTTCGCCATTTATGAAGATCTCGCGTTCAGCGATCTTCGCCGCATACACAGAATCTAGTTCGGCGAGTTGTTTCTTTTGATCCTCAGTCAATTTTACCGTCGGCGCCGTCTTGTTGAGGCGCTCCATAGCGAGTTCGTAGGCAGATTTCATAGATAATTACGCTGAGCCTAAAGTTCAATTTGCACAAAACCATCGACGACCCTTGTTCGAAAGCAGCGAACAGGCTTATTCGGGTTGTCCACGCACGCGCCGGTTTTTGCGTCGAATCTCCATCCGTGCATCGGACAATAAACCTGGCCATTTTCAATTAACCCTTCGCCAAGCGGTCCGCCGCGATGCGGACATTCTCCGTCCAACGCATAATAGTCTCCACCAATGCGGAAAAGCGCAAATTGCCGGCCATCCAGTTTAACCGAGAGACCTCGATCCATTGGAATGGCCTTTGTTTCAGCGATTGAGATGTATTCGCTCATATTGGAACGGCTGACGAAATGACGAGGAACGCAGTTGGCTGCGCCGGACTAATGCTTTCCCCCTCCAACAGGCGGCTTTTTCTTCCAAGGCATATCTGGAAATTTTTCCGGCAGCTTGATTGGAGGAGGTGTCGGTTTTGCGATTTCAAGTTCAGGATCGCTCGTATGACCAGGGGCTGACGGCGTCGACTCTCGCCACGAGGCGATTCGGGCTTGCAAGCCATGATGTTCAGCCGTCTTTTTGTCACCGCTCTTCATGTAAAAGAGCGAGAGATTTGTGTGCACCAATTGCTCTTTTGGCCGCAGCTTTTCTGCTTTATGACCTTCCGCGATCGCTGTCGCCAAGTCCCCCTTGCGGTAATACGCCATGCCGAGGGAGAGTTGAGCGTCGAAATAAGTCGGGTCTTCCGCCAAAATTGATTGGAGCTTCGCAATGGCTGCGTCGTAATTCCTCGTGCTGAACTCGAACATCGCGTCGTCGTATTGCTCCTGGAGTCCGGCCATAAATCTTTTTGACAATCAACGATATCGCACCAATGTAATGCCCGCGCAAGTGCGGACTTCGGGAGCGCGAACCGCCGAGTCCGCAAGTACAGAATGGTTGAAAGACGAAAACGCGCGGACTCAGCGGTCCGCGCTCTGTTGCATGCGTGCAGCCATGAAATTTCCTATTCAAATCGTATCGACCGATTTTGACGGCACCTTCCACACAGATTTTGAAGATCCACCCGTGCCTCGTGTGCTGGAGGATTTGATCGCAAGCTTGCAGGCCAAAGGGGTTACTTGGGTGATCAATACCGGGCGGGACCTTTCTAGTTTGATAGTTGCGCTCGGCCGAGCGCAACTATCCATCTGGCCCGATTACGTCGTGATCGTGGAACGCGAGATTTATCGACGCGAGGATTCGCAATACGTCGACCTCGAAACTTGGAACACGAAATGCAAGTCGGCGCACGAGAAGGTGTTTGTTCAACTAAGAGAAGACTTGCCTCGACTGGTGGAGTGGATCCGAAGCCGGTTTCAAGCCACGATTTATGAAGACAGCTATTCGCCTTTTTGTCTGATCGCCCAAAACAACGGACACGCCGACGTCATTCACGAATACCTTAACGACTATTGCCGAGGGATACCGAATCTGGCTTACGTGCGGAACGACGTTTATGCGCGCTTCAGCCATGCGGCATATAACAAAGGATCGGCTCTAGCTGAGATTGGACGACGCCTTTGCGTTGGGCCCGACCAAATTGTGGCGGCGGGAGATCACTTGAATGACTTGCCGATGCTCTCGCTGGATTATGCGCGCTGGTTGATTGCCCCGCGAAACGCGGTCGATGCAGTCAAGCTAACCGTCCGGCGTCAGTGTGGCTACGTCAGCGACTTGCCTCATGGTTACGGTGTTGCTGATGGATTAGAAGTGGTTCTGAAGTCGCTTGCTGCAGACCCAGTTTCGTCTGAAGTGTCGGGATTGTGAGTCAGGAAGTTTGATGCTTGGCAATCGGCGGCGCGGCTTTCGGATTGCTTCTGTGCGCAAGTAGTTACTGACACGCTGGATATATCCAAGTTTCTCGTTTGACAGCCGAGGAGAGGGTGATAGTGTGACCCACGCACGCGATAACGTTTCAGCAGAACGGGTGTCTGGTCAGGCGCGTTTCGCGAACTTTTAATGCCATCGTTGTAAATGAGTGAAGCAACTGTAGCCGCTCCCTCCACGGGCGGTTCCCCCAAAATCTCCAAAATCTCCGAGGCGGTCATCCGAATTGCTGGCAATTCTCAAGATGGCATTCAGGCCATTGGCGGGTTTTTGGCCCGGCTGGCCGGACGCAGCGAACAGGAAGTCATGACATTCATGACAATTCCTTCCACGATCTCGGGCGGACCTTCCATTTTTCAAGTTCGTATCGGATCGGGAGAAGTCCTGAGCTCCGGAGATGAAGCCGACGTTTTGTTGGCGTTCTATCAACATTCTTACGAAGACCATATCAATTCACTGAAGAAGAACGGCATCGTTCTTTACGATTCTGATCATGTGGAACCGAAGCTGGAGTGGGAAAAGGAATATCACCACGTCGGCGTGCCGATTTCGGGATTGACCGTGGAAGCGATTGGAGGAACCGCCAAGGACAAAGGCAAAAACATTTTTGCGCTCGGTTTAGTGGCGAAGATGTTCGATTTGAACGTTCCTAAACTGACGAAGCTTATTTCGGAACGGTTTACCGGCAAGGACGCCAGCGTGCTGAACAACGCGCTGGCTGCTTTCCATGCGGGCTATAGCCATTCCTTGGGCAGCATTCTCGAAACGTTCCAGTTTGTTGAAAGCCAGAAGAAGGTTGGGCAGCAGGTTGTGATGAACGGGAACGAGGCGCTCGGGTATGGTTTGATTGCTGCTGGTGTGCGTTTCGGCGCGGGCTATCCGATTACTCCGTGGTCCGACGTGATGGAATTGTTGCGGCGCGAATTGCCGAAGTATGGCGGTATTTTTGTGCAGTGCGAAGATGAGATTGCTTCGATTTCGATGGCGTTGGGAGCGAGTTACGCCGGCCGCGTCGCGGTGACGGGGTCCAGTGGGCCTGGCATCTCGTTGAAGACCGAAGCGTTAGGCTGGGCAGTCATGGCGGAAATGCCGTTGGTCATTTGTGACATTCAGCGCGGCGGCCCTTCGACCGGAATGCCGACGAATGTGGAACAATCGGACTTGAACATCGCGGTTTTCGGAGGACACGGTGACAGCCCGCGTGTTGTGCTGGCGCCGGCGAATGTCGAAGATTGTTTTTACACGGCGATTGAAGCAGTGAACATAGCCCGCGAGTTCAGCGTGCCCGTCCTTATCTTGAGCGATCAAGCTATCGCGACGCGCATCGAGGCCTTTCCGGAGCCCGACTTGCAGAAGGTTTGCCAGGACATCTCGCCTGATCTCACGCCGGTGACTGACCATAAACCTTACGATCTCTCCGTCTCAAGCGGTGTCACGCGTCATGTTGCTCCCGGGACTCGGATTCAAAGCGGAAAATATCCGATTGTCACCGGGCTAGAGCACGATGAATTGGGGCACCCGACGGGATCGCCCAAGCTGCACACGCAGATGGTCGCCAAGCGGCGCAAAAAACTGCAGGCACTCGCCGCCAAACTTCCGACGCCGCAGCTTTACGGGCCTTCCGAAGGCAACGTCCTTCTGGTCGGCTGGGGTTCCACTCAAGGACCAATTCGTGAGGCTGTTGATCGGGCGCGCGCCGGGGGCGATAGCGTTTCTTCGCTCCACATCAAACATCTGAACCCGCTCCCGCCCGGTTTGGAAAACATTTTCGCCGGATTTAACCATGTGTTTGTCGTCGAGATGAACGATGAAGGCATCTATGGCTACGGCCAACTGGCAGGGTTGCTGCGAGCGCGATTTTGCGACCCGAAGATTCGAGGTATTACCAAGACGGATGGCCTGACGTTTAAGGTCCGTGAAATTCTCGAACGGGCCAAGAGCAACGTCGCCGCCGGTCTCCGCAAGCTATAAGTCAAACAGGCTGTGTCTTTCGCTTTAACCTTTTTAACTGTTTAACACATTTAACCTTAGTATGAGTTCTCCCCTTGCTGACGCTCCAGCGCGAAGCGTCAACATCAATACGGTTCCGCTTCCAGAATCAGAGCGCCGTGCTCTCACGAAAAAAGAACTTTCGGCCGACCATCCAACCTGGTGTCCGGGCTGCGGTGATTTCTCGGTCTTGGCGCTTTATTTCAAACTGATTGAAAAGCGAAAGCTTTGGCATGAGAAGATAACGACCATCGCAGGGATCGGCTGTTCGAGCCGGTTTCCCTATTTCGTTCAGGCGCACGGCGCGCATTATATCCATGGACGGGCGCTTCCTTTTGCGAGCGGTGTTTCTCTCAGCCGGCCCGACTTGCACGTTTTTGTTTTCGGCGGTGATGGCGATGCCTTTTCGATTGGCGGCAACCATTTCAATCATACCGCTCGCAAGAACATTAAGATGACCTACGTCGTCATGGACAACTGGGTTTACGGCCTGACGAAGAAACAGACATCGCCGACATCGCCGCCCGGCTTCAAAAGCAAGACAGACGTTTGGGGAGCGGTCGATCAGCCGATTAACCCGATGAAACAGGCTATTGCTGCGGGCGCTACCTTCGTCGCTCGCACGACCCACACCAATCCGAACCATGTCCTTCAAATGATGGAAGCGGCGATGGATCACGATGGGTTTAGCTTTATCGAATGTCTCAGCGAATGCGTTGAATTCTACGAAGGCGCTTTCGACGCGTCGAACCCGCGAAAAGGAGGCGTGTTCAACGTCGTCCCGGCGGAACACGATATCACCGATGAAATAGCGGCTTATAAATTGTCGGACGCTCCGTTTCCGGGACACTTCGGGATTTTTTACAAGGCGAATCGTCCGACGAAGAATGCCAACGAAGCTAAGATCAACTCCGGCAATATGGAGAAAGTCAAAGGCCTCAAGGATTGGCAAATCTTGCAGAAGAATTTTGATCGGCTGAAGTGACCGGTGCGCTGGTCAGGACGGATTCCACTCTAATGCCGTTCGGTAATTCAAGGCCTTGTGGCAGATGGTTGTCCCGGAGGGACAGAGGCTCTTTGAATTACCGAAAGTCATTAGAGTGGAATCCGTCCTGACCAACCGGCAGCGTTGGCGAAGAGGAACGAGAGAGGGCCACCAATCAACGAGTTTATGCCTATCTACGAATTTGCCTGCCCCAAGTGCAGGGTAATCTTCAACTTTCTTTCGAAGCGAATTCAACCAGATCGTCTCCCGGTCTGTCCCAAGTGCGGCAGCAAAGAGATGGTGAAGCAGATGAGCGGCTTCGCCATGCCGCGAGGACTCAAAGAACCGTCTGCTGCGGGCGGCGACATGGGCGGCGATGAACCGCCGATGCCAGACTTTGACGATCGCCGCGTCATGCGGGCCATGAGCGAAATGGAACGCGACATCGCGCACTTGGACGAGAATAACCCGAAGCACATGGCCCATATGATGCGCAAGATGAAGGATATTCTGCCCGCAGGCACGATGCCGAAAGAACTCGATATTGCCATCAAACGCCTTGAAGCCGGCGAAGACCCGGAAAAAATCGAAGAAGATATGGGCGATGTGCTCGGTGATTTTATGGGCGGCCCGGAAGATGAAGGCGGGATGGGCGGCGGTTACGGAGGTGGCGGATACTCGCGCGACAGTGGGCTGTACGATTACTAATCGCGCGTTCCATCGTGCTCGAAATTTGAGCGATTGCGAGCGACGACGAGATGCGCAAAACGTGCGAGCATTGGGACGTTTCTGCAGCGTAAACGCTGCGCTCCTGGCAAAACGGCCTCGTCCTTCGGCTTCACTTGCTTTTGGAAACGTTTGCTGTTTCATGTCACGCGACATGCCGCATATCCACGACAAAATTGATTTCACCGTTGCCATATTTGTGGTGCAGCGGGGCAGGGTGCTTCTGATTCATCATCGCCAGCTCGACAAATGGCTGCCTTTAGGCGGGCATATCGAATTGGACGAAGACCCCGAAGCTGCGGCTCTGCGCGAAGCCAAGGAGGAAAGCGGTTTAGATGTAGAACTGCTCGGCGAACGGCCACCCACCACGGGAGATGGAACCCGCGCCTTGATCGCGCCACGTTTTCTCGACATCCATCGCATCCACGATACGCACGAACATATTGGGCTCATCTACTGGGCTCGGCCGAAGAATGGCGCGTTAACGCTTTCCGCAAGCGAGCACCACGACATTCGCTGGTGTTCGAGTAACGATCTGGAAGCCCTCGCTCCTCCGCTGTCCGCCGCCGTGAAATGGTATTGCCTCAAGGCCATCGAGGAACTTTCGGGCTCTGACCGGACCGCGTCGTCGCATATCACGCATCACGCATCACGCATCACGTAGCACGTGGCTCCGGAATGACCCTGCGCCAGCTGAAAGCCCGTTACTTCGTTTTGGAGGGACTTAACTCGCTCGCGACGACGTACTACTTCTATTACATCTATTTTTTCATGACCAAGCAGTTTGGTTTTGGCAATCGCGAGAACCTGTTCCTCTCCGCATCGCAAGGGTTCCTCTATATGTTTGGCGCTTGGTTCGCGGGCCGCTTCGGACAAAAATATGGCGGGTTCAAAGCGCTTGGCCTCGGTTTTTCCATCATGGCGGGCGCGTTAGTTGTCGGCAGTTCCCTGCAAAGCGTCAAGGGGCATATAGCCACCATGCTGACGTGTACGCTCGGAATGTGCTTCACCTGGCCGAACTTGCAGGCCTTGATCAGCGAACATGAAGAGCCCGACGGGCTTCAGACGGTGGTCGGCATTTATAACATGGTTTGGGCAGGTGTCAGCGGAATCGCGTTCTTCAGCGGCGGCGCGCTCCTCGAGACCTTGGGCTTACGGAGTCTGTTTTACGGTCCGGCGACGGTTCATCTGCTGCAGCTCGGCTTGCTGCTTTGGTTAAGAAAGAAGGCAAAGGCTGTCCCGCTTGAACCGAGAACCAGCGTGGACGTCAAGCCCGCATTGCCGCCATTGAACCCGCGTCCCATTGCGCGCACGAAATCGTTTTTGCGCATGGCCTGGCTGGCCAATCCATTTGCTTACATTGCCGTGAACACAATCGCCGCGGTGGTTCCAGGTTTGGCGCAACGCTTGAACCTCAGCCCAATGTGGACAGGATTTGTTTGCTCGATTTGGTTCTTCGTTCGGTTCGGCACGTTCGTCGGGTTATGGTTATGGGATGGATGGCATTATCGATTTCGCTGGTTCATCACGGCGTTTGTGATGTTAACAGCAGGCTTTTCCACGCTCTTGCTGGTGAAAAATCTCTGGATTGTCGTGGCGGCTCAGATTGCGTTCGGGATGGGCTTGGGCCTGATCTACTACTCGTCGCTCTTTTACTCGATGCATATTGGTGACAACAAGGCGGAGCACGGCGGATTTCACGAAGCGGCGATTGGAATTGGCCTTTTCACTGGACCGGCCGTCGGCGGGTTGGCGCTCTATTTCTTTCCCTATCGTCCGGACAGTGGAGCGCTGGCCGTCAGCGGATTGCTCGTCATCGGACTCGCCGGCGTCCTCCGGCTTCGTTGCCGGACACAGAATCCGAAATAAAGCTGGAAACACTTAGGTAGGAGAGCGCGTTCCGGCTGTCCTGCTTCAGGCGCAGGAAAAATGGTGGACAGGCGGGACGCCTATCCTGCCAGCCTGCAATCGTGTCGCGAACGCGTTGGAAGTTAAAAGTTGGATGTTGAGCGTTGAGTTTTTGCAACGGTTCAATGGAAAGTTTCCTTTCCTTTTTTGACACGCATTGGACCATGAACCCATCGGTGGGTAGGGCGGCGTTGCTGCGCCGTCCCCTGCCATTTGGGGCAGTGCCAGGATGCGCGCGCCGGCTGAGGAGCGGTTTGATGCTGCTTGCGTGGCCGCGAGTTGAGGCATAATATCAATCCGAAATATGCGAATAACGATTGATATTGATGCTTCTGAACTGAAGCGAATTCAGAAACTGACCGGCCAAAAGAAGAAATCGCCGGCGGTCAGCCAAGCGCTCGCTGATTACCTTCGGATGCAGGAAAAGAAGCGTCTTATTGAGAGAGCGTTCGCAGGCGAAACGGACTTCTCTCTGACCAACGCGGAGTTGGAAGCGCGCGACTTCTATGAGGATCATTGACTCGTCTGTGTGGGTGGAATTCCTCCGGCGCAAGGGCGATCCCAGCGTCAAGAGCCTCGTGGCCCGGCTCCTCCAGTCTGACGAAGCTGCCTACACTTGCCCGATTCGATTTGAGTTGCTCAGCGGAGTGAAGCCGCACGAAGAAAACGATCTCGAACAGGCGCTCGCGCTGAGCCATCATCTGTTGTTCGAGCCGGGTGACTGGCAAGATGCCGCGCTGCTCGAACGCCACCTGCGAGTGCGGGGATTGACCGTCCCCCGAAACGACCTGTTCGTTGCCACAGTGGCCATTCGCACGGGCTTTCCCGTCGTTTGCCGGGACGCTCACTTCGACGCCGCCCGGCAGGGTGTTGGCGACAAGCTGCGAGTGGAGCAGGCCTAAGCCGGCGTCGCGGTTGGCGATGGTAACCAGCAATGGAACGCCGCCCATGTTGAACTTCGTTCAGGCCGCCTGGTCTCGAACACGTCTGGCCCAAGCCTTTTCCCGGCTGCGAATAATTCCGCCTGTCAGTAGCTGGTGAATATATTGGCAGTAGCTTTAGCAACTCGGAATTGCACTGCCTGCGAAATTCCCGTTTGCTTGAACCATGATTGACTCGATCGATTCTGAATCTCGCACGGCCTCGGCCGACCTCAAGAAAACCCGCCACAATAAGAGCGCGGCGATCGCTTCCACCACGATCGATCGGTTGCCGCCGCATTCGAATGAAGCAGAGCAGGGGGTGTTAGGTTGCGTTTTGCTTTCGCCGCCCGAGTGCATGGGGGTCTGTATCGAGAAGTTCAAGCGTGGCAGCGAGATATTCTACGACCTGCGACACCAGCACATCTTCGATCTCCTGGCTGAAATGTACGATCAGAAGGAAGCCATCGATCTCATCACAATTCACCAGCGGCTCAAGGACCGGAATCAGCTCGAAGTGGTCGGAGGTTTGGCTTACCTGTCATCACTCGCGGACTGTGTGCCCTCGGCCGCGAATCTGGAGTACTACGTCGAGATCGTGCGGGAAAAATATTTGCTGAGGAAAATGATCCATACCTGCACGGCGGTGGTCGGGCGCGTTTACGAGCATGAAGGGGAGGTGGATGGACTCTTGGACGAAGTCGAACGCGATGTGCTCCGGATCAGCGAAGAACGCGTGGAAGCGGCTTCGCGGACAATCAAAGATTTGGTGCACAAAGCGATCAATACCATCGAGGAGTTTCATCAACGCCAAGGGATGCTGACGGGACTCGCGACCGGCTTTGCGGACTTCGACAAGATGACGAGTGGATTGCATGGCGGCGAAATGATCGTGATCGCCGCGCGTCCCAGCGTGGGCAAAACATCGTTGGCGATGAATATCGCCGAGCACGTAGCGATCGAACAGAAATTGCCGGTGGGCGTCTTCAGTTTGGAAATGACGGCGGAATCTTTGGTGTTGCGCATGTTATGTTCGCGGTCGCGCGTGAATTTGCGGAGTATTCGGGAAGGTTTCCTGGCGGAGCGCGATTTTCCCAAGCTGACTGGTTCGGCGGGCAAACTGGCTAACGCCCCCTTGTTTATCGATGACACGTCGGGGCTTTCCATTCTGCAATTGCGCGCCAAAGCGCGGCGGATGTATCAGCAATACGGGATTAAGCTCTTTGTGATTGACTACTTACAACTGCTCAATTCTACTTCGCGGCGAGTTGAAAACCGGCAGCAGGAAATCGCCGATATTTCCAACGGCATCAAAGCGTTGGCCAAGGAACTGAACGTTCCGGTCATTGTCCTGAGCCAATTGAACCGGGAGATCGAGCGAGACAACCGTAGCAAGCCTCGCCTGTCGGACTTACGCGAGTCCGGCTCTATTGAACAGGATGCTGATTTGGTTTGTCTGCTTTACAAAGAAAAAGACAAGACGGATGACGAAGAAGTCGGTCACGAGTCCGAAGCTCTTCCCGTCAATCTGTTGATCGCCAAACAGCGCAACGGACCAACCGGCGATGTCAACTTAACGTTCCTGAAATCGTACACGCGTTTCGAAAGTGCCGCCAAAGTCAGCGCCGAAGATGTGCCGCAAGAGAACTAAAGAGTAAGTATGCAGTCAATGCTACCCCTCCCCATGAACCTAAAGGCAGGGCGGCGCAGCAACGCCGCCCTACCGACGCAGTGGTTCATGGGTTCAATGCACGAAATTTTGTTTCGGAGAAGTCTCTCCTTAACCCTCTCCCCATCCGATGGGGCGGGGGAAATTACTCCACGAGAGTGCACGCTCCGCAGATTCTTTTCCCTCTCCCCATCGGATGGGGAGAGGGCTAGGGAGAGGGGAGAATGACTGCGTTGATCCTTCGCCGCATATGGCTAGTCTGGGCGTTGCTTCTTTGTTTTGCCTGGGAGCCGACCGTTTCGGCACAAGCCATCCAAAGCATTGAGATTCGCCATGTCGGCCCGCCGGCCGCTAGCGACGAATTGATCAAGGCGAATATTCGGGTTAAGCCCGGCGACACTTACAGCCGCACGGGTGTCGACGATGACGTCAAGACCCTCTATTCGACCGGTTTGTTTTATAACATTCGCGTCGCTGAAGAACGCACGCCCGAGGGAATCAAGCTGATCTATGTCGTGCAAGGAAAACCGATCCTGACGGACATCCGATTCGAAGGGAACAAAAAGTATAATAACAAGAAGCTGTTCAAAAAGGTGACGTCGAAAACCGGCGAACCGTTGGATGAGAGGAAGCTTTTCGCTGACAGCCAAGAGATTCTGAAGATGTACCAGAAGGCCGGCTATCAGGCCACGAAGGTCGAGTATGTTCCAACGATTGTCGACGAAACCGGACGCGGAACTGTCACGTTTCAAATCAAAGAGAGTCCAAAGGTGCGCATCGAGCGCGTCGAGTTTGTCGGAGCAAAAACATTTCCACAAAAGAAACTTCGCCGGGTGATTAAGACCCGCCGCCACTGGATTTTTTCCTGGATCACTGGCAGCGGAGTTCTCAAGGACGAGCAATTCGAGGACGACAAGGAGAAGCTCGCCAACTTCTACCGCAATGAAGGGTATATCGACTTCGAAATCCGCGATGTCCAGTTTGAATATCTCGATCCCAGACACGTGGTCATCCGCTTCGTCATCTCCGAAGGAAACCAATACAAAGTCGGCGCCTTGGATATCAAAGACAATTCGCTCTTCTCGGACGAAGACATCATGAAGGGTGACCGGAATAGCAAAGGCATTAGAATGGGGGTCGGCGAAATCTTCACTCCAAAGGGACTGGAAGCCGACATCGAGGCGATTCGCGATTTTTACGGCAGCCGCGGCTATATCGACACTTGGGTTCGCGCTCTCAAACATCCCAACACGGAAAAGGGGACCATGGATTTGGTTTACGAGATTCGCGATGAGGACAAAGGCAAATCCTTTATTGAGAAGATCGAAATTCGCGGCAATGTCAAAACCAAGGATAAAGTCATCCGGCGCGAACTGGCTGTGGCGCCAGGCGAAGTCTTTGACATGGTTCGCGTCAAACGGAGCAAGAGCCGTTTGGAACAGATGAACTTCTTTGAAAAGGTGGAAACAGAGACCGACCCGACCGATATTCCGAATCGCAAAAACCTCGTGGTTGATGTCGAAGAAGCGACTACCGGCAACATTGAACTGGGCGCAGGTTTCAGTTCGGTAGATAATTTGGTCGGCTTCGTTGGGTTGCGCGAAGGGAACTTCGATCTTTTTAACCCGCCGTACTTCCGCGGAGGGGGCCAGAAGTTCCGCATTCATGTGCAGATGGGAACCCGGCGGAAAGATTTCCAAATCTCGTTTGTCGAGCCTTGGTTTTTGGGGCGGCGGCTGGCGTTTGAGACAGATTTGTATCATCGCGATTTGCGATTCTACAGCGATCTGTACGACATTCATCAGACGGGAGCGCGACTCGGACTGCGGAAGGCGCTCGGCAGTGAATTCCTGATCGGAAGCGTCAGTTACACGATTGAGAATATTGGGATCAGGGACGTTGATGTTCGAGCTCCCCTGGTGATTCAACAAGAACCGTCGAGTCGTCTGGTTTCAAAAATCGGCGCCTCGATTGCTTATGATACGCGAAACAGCGTTCAATTGCCCGACCGCGGGCAGCGCTCAGAGTTGTTGAGCGAATTGGCGGGCGGTCCATTCGGGGCCGATACGGATTTCTACAAGTTTGAATTGCGTTCCGCGTGGTATTTCCCAGGGTTTTTCGAGAACCACGTTTGGGAATTTCGCGGTCGAGCGGGTGTTGTCGAGAGTTACGGCGATTCGGAACGGGTTCCTTTGTTTGATCGTTACTTTCTAGGGGGAGTTTATTCGTTGCGTGGCTATCGGTACCGCGATGTTGGCCCGCGCGAGATTGGACCGCTTGGGGATGATGAGCCCGTGGGCGGCGAGACTTACTGGTTTGGGTCGGCCGAGTACAGCCTGCCGATTATTGAACGTTTGCGCTTTGCCATGTTTTATGACATCGGTAATGTCTATGAAGATGCCTTCAGCTTTGACCGGAAGAACGGGCAGAAGTTTTACAACGATAACTGGGGCGTGGGAATTCGTTTGAATATCCCGAGGCTGGGGCCGCTGCGCCTTGACTATGGCATACCCATTTCACATGATGACTTTATTAGCGGGCGTGGTCGCTTCCAATTCAGCGTTAATTACACCGCCGATTATTAATTGATATCCGATGAGAACTTTTTCTTTCGCCAAACATACGACTGCACTGGCCCTGAGTCTTCTAGCTTTTTGTCTAATTGCCCCGTCTTTACAGGCACAGCCGAAGATTGCCACCATCGATTTGAAGAAGGTCTTTGACGGATTCTATAAGACGAAAGAATGCGATACGCTGTTGCAGGCCAGCGGCGCCGACGCCGACAAGGTCCTCGCTAACATGCTCGAGGAACATAAAAAGAAGCAGCAGGAATATAACAAACTAATCGAAAGCGCGAACGATCAGGCTGTTTCGGCGGACGAACGCGAAAAACGCCGCAAATCGGGTGAAACCAAATTGGCGGAACTCAAAGAGATCGAACAGAGCGTGATGCAGTTCCGCAGACAAGCGGAGACGAACATCATGGAGCAGAAACAACGCATGCGCGAAAACATCTTGAAACTCATTCAAGACGTCATTAACAGCAAGGCGAGCGCCGGCAATTTTACGTTCGTTTTCGATCGTTCCGCATTGGCCTTCTTCCAAACCCCCGTCCTTCTCTATACGAACGGCCAAAATGACCTCACGGAGGAAGTCATTCGCCAACTCAATTCGACGGCGCCTCCCGGCTTTTTTACTTCGGACAAAGACAAGGAAGAGAAACCGTTAGCGGCCCCGCCCAAGGCAGCGGAGAAGGAGGAAAAGCCTTCCCTTGCTCCGTCTAAAGCCACCAAGAAGAAGTAGAAAGAAATCGCAGCGCAGGCATTCTGTTCTGCTGTATCGCAGCCAATGCAGTAGCTGACAGTTGCAGCGCCCCTCTCCCCATCCGATGGGGCGAGGGAATCGAGCTTTTGAGATGGTCGATGCCTGACGGACGAACGTGCCCAACGCCCCGGTCTTTTCCCTCTCCCCATCGGATGGGGAGAGGGGGCAACCTTCACCTTGCTACTTGGCAGAATTGTATTCTGCGAATCGCCCGCAAGTTCGAGCGTCTTAGAAGATTTGAAGCGTTTACGCCCGTAGACGGCGCCGTCTGGTTGGGTTCTCGGCAAGACTCAAAACCTCAGGAAAAACCCAAGCAGGGCGAGGACAAGCACGACGGCGACGATGCACCAGATGATTCGGCGGCCACGAAAAAAGAATCTGTTAGGCTTGAACTCCTTCTGAACGTACTCGTCGTAGTTGAAAGAATCGTTGGGAAGATCTAATCCATCCGCGGCGGCATTTTCTGACCAGCCGGTTTCTTCGCAGGAACCGCATTCCGGACATGCCTTCGCCTTCGCGGGAACATCGGCGCCACAATTGGGGCATTCGAAAGGCATGAACCTAAAGGTAGAAAGGTAGGGCGGCGTTGCCGCGCCGCCTGGTTAAAGCCGCGATCTAGGCGGCGCAGCAACGCCGCCCTACCAACCAGGCGAATTAATGTTGCCTGGAATGAATCAGCTCGCCCGAAATGCCCTCGCGCCGCGGCAACATCTCTTCATCGATCGAGGAGGGATCGACGCTCCAGCGAGCCGCCAGGAGGTTAATCCTTTCCGCATTTAGTTGATGACTTTGTTCCGAGAAACCGGTCATCGGAGCGTTTTCAGCGTATCCGAAACATTTCAGCCCCAGGTCAATCTCCGCTTGGGTAAGCCGGCCCTGGTTCCATACCGTTTCACCTGCCCAAGCGTAAGCGCGCTGAACATGGCCGTCATCCGCACGGACCCACGCATGGTGATTGACGGCCCGATTGGCGCTAAAGAACTGCACGTGTCCCATCGTTCGGCTCAACTTCAGAACAAAACGAAAGCATTCGTCCACATCCTCTGCCGGGTCGGGAAGCCCCTGTCCAATGACCAGAATCCAATCCTTGACCGGCGGCGACACGAAAAGCGTTGATTCGTTGTGGCGAGATAAGCCATCGCTCCAAGAACAGGGAATCGGATTATGGAGGCCAAGCGCTGACTGGACTGCGACCAAGTTGCTGCTCCGAATCGCCAGCCACCGACTCGGGACGTCGAGGGCTGCCACGCGAAAGCCCGGATCACTTGGCAACTCATTCTTGTTGGCCCGGCTCGACGAGTTTTGGGACCAGTTCTTCCTCATCCTCATGTACCGGACGACGAGGAAAACAAACGAGAAAAGAATCGCGACGACTATCCCCAAAGTCATGAGGAGAAGGCCAGCTGTTACCTGATTCGTCAAATCTGGCGTCATCGTCACTGCGTTACTCTAATCCTCATTTGCAGTTCTTCAACGATGAATTACCCGCTTGCGCAGCAAATCTTCCTTGCGCTTAATGGAGCCCTCACTAGACAAGCTGAAATGACGCTACTATGAACCTGAAGGCAGGGCGGCGTTGCTGCGCCGCCTCGATAAACCCCGACGTTTGGCGGCGCAGCAACGCCGCCCTACCGGCGCAATGTTTCATTGTCCCAGTGCGTGCTCGAAGGAAATGGAGGCGGCTTATGAGTAGATTGCTCAAGATGAATTCCTGCTTAGTTCCACTACTATTGAGTGGTTTCCTCGTCGTTGCCGTCCGTTCCCAAGAAACTACGAAATCACCCGGTGCTGCACCCGCTGTGCGCGTTGCCCAAGCAGCACCGCCCGCCAGCGCCGCGCCTGAAACGCGGCAGCGATCACCGTTCGAGTTTCACGATGGTGATCGAGTGGCGCTGCTTGGAGACACGCTCATTGAACGCGAGCAGCTTTATGGCTACGTGGAAGCCCGATTGATCAGCCGGTATCCAGACCGCAATCTCATTTTTCGAAACTTAGGCTGGAGCGCGGACACCGTCCTGGGCGAATCGCGCGCCGGTTTTGATCCGCCCGAAAAAGGATTCGACCGCTTGAAAGAGCATCTCGCGGCGGTCAAGCCGACGGTTGCCATCCTTGGCTATGGCATGGCGGCTTCCTTTGAAGGCGAAGCAGGGGCGCCGAAGTTCAAGGAGGACCTCGGGAAATTGATGGATGCAATCAAAGCTATCTCGGCGAACGTCCGGTTCATATTGCTGAGTCCGATTCGACACGAGAAATTGCCGCCGCCTTTGCCAGATCCAACTCGGCATAACGAACAGCTGGCCCTGTACACCAAAGCCATTCGCGAAGTTGCCGAGCAACGGCAAGCTCACTTCGTTCCGGTGTTCGATATGCTGAAGGATGGAACGACGACCAATCCGCCTCTCCCGCTAACCGATAATGGCATTCACTTGAACGCGCTCGGGTACTGGCGGCTCGCAGAGGTGATCGAATGGGGACTGGGATGGACGCCAAATTCCTGGCGTGTCGGAATCACAGCCCAAGGAACTGTGCGCGATGGGAGTCAAGGTATGAAAGTGGAAGACCTGGAGCGGAAGCCGGATTTCGTGAAGTTCAAAGGAACCTTGGATTTCCCAGCCGAGCCTGCTCCGCCCGCCGACGAAGGCAACATACCGCGTGTAACGCCGCCGAACTTGCTGCAGTTTATCGGTCTGACGCCGGGGTTGTACGCCTTGAAGATCGATGGTCACCCGATTGTCGCTCTGCGTGAGTCTGATTGGCAAAGCCCGCAGATAATTCTCAGCGGCGGGCCTGCTTCCGATCGAGCCGAAAAGCTGCGCCAAGCGGTGATCAAGAAAAACGAACTGTACTTCCATCGCTGGCGTCCGCAGAACGAAACTTACTTGTTCGGCTTTCGCAAATACGAGCAGGGCCAGAACGCCAAAGAGATTCCAATGTTCGATCCTCTGGTCAGCGACGTGGAAGCGCTCATCGCGACTTTGCGCAAGCCCGCCACTCACGTTTACGAACTGTCTCAGGTCAGCGACTTGAATGCGATTCAATCGCCTGCCAAAGAAAAAGAGAAAGTTACGCCGCCGAATAGCGACGGCACGCGTTCGTCAGTTGTCGCTCCGGCGGGGCAAGTGAAGGCCTTGCCACAATTCCAGGTGGCCGACGGCTTCGAGGTCACATTGTTTGCCGAAGACCCTCAGTTAGCGAAGCCGATCCAAATGAATTTCGATCCGCAAGGCCGTCTCTGGATTGCCAGTTCGGCCGTCTATCCGCAAATTCAGCCCGGGCAGGTTGCCAATGACAAGATTGTCGTCATCGAAGATACCGATCACGATGGCAAAGCGGACAAATCAACCGTTTTTGCGGAAGGCTTATTGATTCCCACCGGCATCGAACCTGGTGATGGCGGCGTTTATGTAGGCCAGAGCACGGAATTGCTTCATTTCAAAGACACCAACGGTGACGGTCGCTCCGATCAGAAGCGAATCGTCCTGTCGGGTTTTGGCACGGAAGACACCCATCACATCATTCACACACTCCGTTGGGGGCATGACGGACAGCTTTATTTCAACCAATCAATTTACATTCACAGCCACATCGAAACGCCCCACGGCGTGGTGCGCCTGAACAGCGGGGGGATTCTTCACCTTCGCCCGCCCACGATGGAGCTCGGGATTTTCCTGAAAGGCTTCGTTAACACCTGGGGACACGATTTCGATGCGTATGGCCAGTCGTTCGTCACTGATGGCGCGGGAGGGCAAGGGATCAATTACGGCGTTCCGGGCGCCATGTACGTTACCTATGCGGGCGCGCGCCGAATTCTCGGAAGTGTCAGTCCCGGCAGTTATCCGAAATTCTGCGGCGTGGAAGTGATGCAGAGTGAACATTTCCCGCCCGATTGGCAGGGCAATATGATCACGTGCGATTTTCGCGCGCATCGCGTGGTTCGGTTTGCGATTAGCGCACAAGGCTCGGCTTACGTCACGAAAGAGATGCCGGATTTGCTCCGGACCAGCGACGTCACATTCCGTCCGATCGATGTGAAGTTGGGTCCGGATGGCGCGCTTTATGTCGCCGATTGGTCGAACCCAATCATTCAACATGGTGAAGTCGATTTCCGTGATCCGCGCCGAGATCATGAGCATGGCCGGATTTGGCGGATCAGCGCGAAAGGTCGTCCGTTGGTGCCGCAGGTCAAACTGGTGGACGCCGCGAATGCGCAATTGTTCGATCATCTTCTCTCACCGAATGCGTACGTTCGCCGGCGGGCGCACCGCGTTCTGACAGAGCGCGGACCTGCTATTGCCCCGGACTTAGCGAGCTGGGTGAAGAATCAAACCTCCGAGAAATCCTTGCTCGAAGCGCTTTGGATGTATCAATCGATCGACGTAATCGAACCGACTCTACTGGGGAAACTTCTCGAGGCGGAAGATGGCCGCATTCGAGCAGCCGCGACGCGAGTCGTTCGTTTCTGGCACAATCGATTGAGTAATGCGGGCGATCTCTTGGAGAAGCGGATTGCCGATCAACATCCGCGCGTCCGTCTCGAAGCTATGCGCGCATTGAGCCATTTGCCCACGGCGCGCTCGGCCGAATTGGTCCTGGGTGCTCTCGATATGACAATGGACCCGTTCCTCGATTACGGCGTTTGGCTCAGCATCAATGATCTTGCGAAGCCTTGGGTGGAAGCGATCAAATCAGGGAGTTGGAAGATCGAAGGCCGCGAGAAGCAGCTTGAATTTGGATTGCTTGCCATCGAACCGGCTCTCGCCGGATCGGTTCTCGGTCAATTGCTCGAATCGCGACCGATCCCGAAAGATGGCAGCGGTCCGTGGTTGGAATTAATCGCAAAAGCCGGCACGGAAAAGGAACTTCGCCATTTGTTCGACTTGATTTTGGCCTCGCGGCTCGACCAGCCGGCAAGCGCGCGCGCGCTGTCGGCTCTGGCACAGGCAGCGCGGAATCGCAAAGCCAAGCCTTCGGGTGATCTCGGCAATGTCTCAGGCCTCTTGAAAAGCTCGGACGACAAAGTGCGCGAAGAGGCCATCCGATTGGTTGGATCGTGGAAGCTGAACCGCTTGACCGGTGCTATGTTGAGTCAAGCTGCGGATGCTTCGGCGCCGAATTCACTTGCACGAGCGGCTATTGAGAGCTTGCGGGAAATCGGTGGCCCGGAGGTCATTGCCCGCTTGCAACCTCTCACCGCGAAGGATCAAAGGCCGGCCATCCGGCGTCAAGCTGTCCAAGCCCTCGCCGCGCTTGATTTGCAGAAGTCCGCGCCGACCGTTGTGGAAGTGTTGGCTGATACCACGGACGAATCGGAGGCCTTAGGTCTCTGGCGTTCTTTGCTCAGCAACAAAGGGGCGGCCCCAGTCCTGGCTCGTGCTTTGCCCAAGAGCGGGTTGTCACCGGCTGTCGCCAAGGCCGGAATGCGCGTCGCGCGCGAAGGCGGCCGCAGCGAGCCCGACCTTGTCCTCGCGCTTGCCCGGAGCGGAAATCTCGAAGATGAGACGACGAATTTGACGGCAGAGGAGATTAAGAAGATCGCGGCAGCCACGATTCAGACCGGCGATCCGGCCCGGGGCGAAAACATCTTTCGCCGTCAGGAGCTAGCGTGCGTCACCTGCCACGCGATCGGCGGTGTTGGCGGAAAGGCTGGACCCGATTTGACTTCAATTGGCGCGAGCGCGCCGGTCGATTATCTGATCGAATCACTGCTCTATCCGAATCGAAAAGTAAAGGAGGGCTATCATTCGGTCATGGTTGAAACGAAGGATGGCCAGGAGCTCACCGGAATCTTGGCGCGCGAAACCAACGACCAGTTAGTCATCGTGGATGCCACGAACAAAGAACTCACCGTGGCCAAGAACAATATTGCAAGGCGCGCGATTGGAGGATCCCTTATGCCTTCAGGCCTTCTCGATGCCTTGAGCCACGGCGAGCAAGTCGACCTTTATCGGTTCCTCTCTGAACTTGGAAAGCCTGGATCTTACGATGCGTCTAAAGGCAGCGTGGCGCGAGCTTGGAAACTCTTTGCCTTGACGATCGACAGCGCGCAGTTCGGCGATGAACGGGTGGTAAAAGAAGGCTTAGACGGTCGCGGCTGGAGCCAAGCCTCAGCCTTCGTTGATGGGCGCCTGGCGAAACAGGAATTGGAAGCGAAATTAAAATCCGTTGCCGGACGCCATCCTTCGGCGATTTATGCCGCGGCTCGGTTTCAGACAGCCAAAGCAGGCAAGGTTCATTTGGATCTGGTCGGCAAATCGCATCTCGGACTGTGGATTGATGGCCGTCCTGTCACGGCTGCAAGTTCCATTTCTGCGGAACTGGACGCCGGAATCCATACGTTCATTGTGAAACTGGACGCACGCGCGTTGCCGGACCACATTCGCGTGGAGACGAACGACGGAACATTTTTGACGCAATGAAATCGAGCTTCTGCATGAACCTGGCCGCAGGAGCGCGGCGTTTACGCCGCTTCAATGTCCGACGTCGCTGGAGCTCCAAACGCAGAAGAAGCGCAAACGCTGCGCTGCTACCGCGTTCATCGGAAAGATGTCTCCGAAACACATTTTCAATCATTGGAGCCATGAAACCGTTTGGCAGGACAGGCAGGACGCCTATCCTGCCGCGCAGGGTCATGGGGAGGAGCTTCTTTCAGCGTCTCTGCGCGCTCGTGATTCTACCGCTGCTGCTCCTTGCGGGCGGTTGTTCGACTTTTAACCGCGATTGGAAGCGAGCTGCCGCAAATCCAGTTCCGGCGAATGATATTCAAGGCCGCTGGGATGGGCGCTGGTTGAGCGAAGTCAACGGACACAATGGGCGCTTGCGCTGTCTCGTTTCGCAGAGCTCGCCCGGAAAGTACGAAGCGCGCTTTCACGCAAAGTACCGCAAGATACTGAGCTTCGGATATACAGTTGTGTTGAACGTGCAGAGGACAAACGATCTCTTTACGTTTCAAGGGGAAGCTGATCTGGGCTGGCTCGCCGGCGGACAGTACTTTTATTCCGGCCGCGCAACTCCGACCAACTTTTTCTCCACCTACCGATCCAAACACGATCATGGCATCTTTGAGATGACGAGGCCTTGAACAGACTGCGCACGGGACCGGGCAACAAGTAGTGTCCGTGTAAGTGCGATGACGCGACCGATTGGTAAGGACCGATTCCACTCGGTCCCTGAAATCGTTCGCCAAGGGTAACTTCATCGACTATCTTTGCGTCCATTATCTTTATGAAACTGATGACGAAATTGAACGTTTTCGCCGTTTATTGCATCGCCGCATTTGCGACGATTGGAACCTGTTTTGGGCAAGCAAAGGAAAAGGTTTATTCGGGCCCGCAGCCTGGAGAAAAGATCACCTCCTTCAAGGTCGTTGAACTCGGCGCCGCCGCCGGAAAAAGCAAGATTGACCCGATTGCCGAGAATGGCGGCAAGCCAATCGCGCTGGTGTTTGTTCATGGCGTTGAACGATCGATGGCGCCGCTGTTGCAGACCATCGATCAATATGGCGCCGAACGAAAGCAGTTGCTCCGAACGGAAATGGTTTTTCTATCCGGAGACCGTTTGGCAGCGGAACAACGGTTCCCGGCGGTCGCGAGATCATTGCGCTTGCAGTCGAGATTCAGCTTGTCAGTGGACGGCGCCGAAGGACCTGGAAATTATGGATTGAACAAGGAATGTCTCTTGACGGTTGTCGTAGCTAAGGAGGACCGCGTGACCGCGAATTTCGCTTTGGTTCAACCCGGCATCGCCGATGCGCCTAAAATCATCGAAGCTCTGGCAACGACCGCCGGTGATCGCGATCCTCCGCGCGCGGCGGACCTGGAAGCTCGTCGCCGTGAGAGCACCGGCCGGGCGATGGGGCGCGACGCAATGCGTTCTGAAATGGCCAGGCCCGCTGCAGGTCGAGCGGCGACCGACTTCTCGAAGCTGAATCTGGAAAGCGAAGCGGGCCTGCGCGATGCCGTTAAGCTGCTCATTGCCGAAGTGCAATCATTGCGCGCCGAATTAGACGCTGGGCTGCCTAAGCCGCAAACCGAGGCCGGCAAAGGCAATCTAAAGGAAGAACTTCCGGGGGCGGCGCCGACCGATCAACGATTGATCGGCTTGCTGCGCCGGTTCATTCAGCCGACGAATGATGATGCAACCGTCGACAGAGTGCTGGCTGATGTCGAACACTACGTGAAAGGGGATCAGGCCCTCACGAAACAGGCCATTGGCGGTTGGACGCGCGTGTTGCATTTGAAGTACGGAACGCCGTACGCGCACAAGGCCGGACAAGCCTTTGTGGACAAGCTGAAGAAATGAGCCTTGGGCCCTTCCCCGTGAACCGTACGGAGCGTTGCGCACTACCGTTTTGGCTGTCTCGCGTCTTCTCGGCGTTCTGCATTTCCCTGGGCGTGCTGACAGCCTGTGCTACCGACGGTCCGAACATAGGACGCCTCGATTTTCCCACGCAAATTCTTCCGCTGTTGACGAAAGCCGGATGCAACTCGGGCGCATGCCACGGAGCGGCGGTCGGGCAAGGGGGCTTCCGGCTCAGTTTGCTCGGTTACGATCCAGAAAGCGACTACGAAGCAATTACGCGCGAATTGGAAGGGCGCCGAATCGATCTCGCGACCCCGGCCCGGAGTCTCGTGCTGCTTAAGCCGACACGGCAAATCGAGCACGAAGGTGGAAGGCGAATCAAGCGCGACTCCGAGGCTTGCGCAAAAATCGCGGATTGGATTGCCAGTGGCGCGCCGTACGGCAACCGGAGTTTGCGAGTCGAGAGAATCGAGGTGCAGCCGAGCGATGTTTTGCTCGAACGAACGAACAGCACATTCCGCATCCGCGTGACGGCGTTACTTTCTGATGGCGGCCAACAAGAGGTTTCCGGCTTGGCGTTATACAGCTCAAACGACGACAGCTTGGCGGAAGTAGATAACCAGGGCGCAGTCACCGTGCGACGCCGCGGTGTCACGGCGATTATGGTGCGTTACTCTGGGCAGGTCGCGGCCGTTCGTGTCGCCGTGCCATTTCAGGAAACGCCGCTAGACAAGATCGAATTTGCCACGCGCACGCTCGTCGATGAGTGGGTCTTAAAGGAGTTGAAACGTTTGCGGCTTCCCCCTTCGCCGCTAAGCAATGACAGCGAATTTTATCGGCGCATTCATCTTGACCTGATCGGAGCTTTGCCCACCGAAGCGGATGTGCGCGCGTTCCTGAACTCTCCAAGGGACGCGGCAGCGCGCGAACGGGTCATCGACGATCTGCTGGCCAGCGACGGGTTCATCGATTTTTGGACGATGAAACTGGCTGACTTGCTGTTGATTCATTCCAAACGCCTCGGCGATGCTCCCGCGCGAGCGTATTACTCTTGGCTGCGTCGTCACGTCGCGAGCAACACGCCGCTGGATAAATTGGTCAGCGAACTTTTGACTGCCCAGGGAAACGCGGCTGAGTATGGTCCCGCTAACTTCCATCGGTTAAAGCAGGATCCTCGCGATATGGCGGATTATGCCAGCCGGGCCTTGCTCGGAATTCGAGTCGCGTGCGCCCGTTGCCATAATCATCCGACGGATCGATGGACGCAGGAGGATTATCACCGCTTCGCCGCGTACTTCGCGCGGACGACCGTCGATGGCCAGACTGTTTCACTGAATACTCATGGCGAAGTCCTGCATCCCAAAACCAACCAGCGGATGAACGCGAAACCGCTCGGCGCCAGTGAACCGAGTGAGCTGCCCTCCGACCGGCGCGCTCATTTCGCGGAATGGTTGAGGTCGAATGAGAACCGAGCTTTGGGCCGTGCGCTGGTCAATCGCGTGTGGAAGGAGTTGATGGGTCGCGGACTGATTGAGCCGGTGGACGATTTGCGCGTGACGAACCCCGCTTCGAACCCGGCATTGCTGGAAGCTTTGGTGAGCGACTTTATCAAGGGCGGTTACGATCTGAGAAGGCTTGTTCGGACGATCGCCGCCTCGCGCACGTACCAGTTGTCGTCGCGAGCGAATGAAGTCAATCGCCTGGACGATCGCTTGTTTGCGAGCGCCTATGCCAAACCGCTAAGTGCTCAGGTGCTCGCCGATGCGGTGTCGCAGGCCACCGGAATCGCCGGCGATTATTCCGGGTATCCGGAGGGAACGCGCGCGGTGCAGCTTCTGGATCCGGCTGTCCAGTCGTACGCGCTCGATGTTTTCGGGCGCTGCGAGCGTGAAGCGGTTTGCGAAAGTGCTGGGCAAAGCGGCGGCGGATTGTCACAGGCATTGCATTTGATCAACGGGCCAACAATTAACGGGAAGTTGAAACAAGCTGTGGCAAAATATCTCGATGCGAACCGGCCAATGCCGGAAATCATCACCAGCTTCTATTTCGCGACGATGGGCCGATCGCCGGAATCGCATGAGACGGCGCAATGGGAAACGCTTGTGGCGACATCAGACCGCGCGGAGGCACTTGAGGACTTGCTCTGGGCGTTGTTGAATTCTCGCGAGTTCGCGTATAATCACTAGGCTCGTGGTGATACAGCAGAGTGCAACTCTGCGTTACGGCAAACAACAGTATGAAAACAAAACTAAAACAGCGTGATTGCCGCTGCGATGGAATAAGCCGTCGCGATTTCCTGCACTTGGGTACGCTCTCGTGCCTGGGCGTGAGCCTCGCTGACATGTTCCGATTTCAAGCAGTCGCGGGGGATTCGGCACGACGTGTTCGGTCTCCGAAGGACAATTCCTGCATTCTCATCTGGCTGGATGGCGGTCCGAGCCATCTCGAGATGTTCGACCTGAAACCGGATGCCCCACACGAAATTCGTGGTGACTTCAAACCCATCTCGACAAGCGCGAGCGGCATTCAGATTTGCGAGCATTTGCCCCGCACAGCCAAGGTGATGCAAGACGTGGCGTTGATTCGTTCGTTCACTCACGAATTAGGCAATCATGACACCGGGGCGCGTTATCTGTTGACCGGTCATCGCCCAACTCCGGCGGTCAACTATCCGAGTCTCGGCAGCATCGTCGCGCATGAGACCGGCTTTGCCAGAGCGATGCCGCCATATTTGGCCATACCAAACGACGGGGTGGGCGGCGATTCAGGCGCCGCAAAGGCTGGCTACTTGCCAGGCGCTTATGCGCCGTTTAGCGTTGGCGGCGACCCCTCCCGCGGTGATTATAAAGTCCGCGATCTCGATGCGCCGGAAGGCGTCAGTTTTGACCGAACACAACGTCGTCAAAGCATGCTGAAGAGCATTGACGATTTTTCGCGCGCGATCGAAGAAGGGCCTTCCACGCAAAGCCGCGATGCTTTTTACGAACAGGCTTATCGACTGATTACCTCTCCTCAAGCGAAGGCCGCGTTCAATCTGTCCGGCGAAAGCGCCGCGAATCGCGACCGGTACGGACGCAGCCGCATCGGCACGGGCTGTTTGTTGGCGAGGCGGTTGGTCGAGGCGGGGGCGCGTTTTGTGACAGTGGTGGATACTGGTTGGGACACGCATCAACAGATTTTCAAGGCGCTGCCGGATGCGTTTTTCCCTGGCAGCGGCAAGCTGCCGGCGTTGGATCGAGCGTATTCCGGGTTGCTGACGGATTTGAAAGAACGCGGCTTGCTCGAAACGACGCTGGTTGTGTTGATGGGCGAATTTGGGCGCACGCCGAAATTGAACAGTTTGGGTGGACGCGATCATTGGCCTCGTGCTGGTTCAGTCTGCTTCGCTGGGGGTGGTGTGCGTGGTGGTCAGGTGATCGGCGCTACCGATGCTTACGGTGAGGTGCCTGTTGAGCGGCCGGTGCGGCCTGAGGACGCGGCCTTTACCATTCTCAAACTACTTGGAGTCGATCCGATCAAAGAATATCTGGCGAGTGGAAATCGGCCGCTGAAGATTATGGCGGAAGGAAGTTTCATTTCCGAGTTAGTGTGAGGTGGCTGATTCTTTTTGTTTCGTTTTTGAGTTGCGAAGTGCTGTTTGGGCAGCCGGCTTCCCGGCGTTTGCCAATCACCGCGTTAACCTTCTCGCCGGATGGCAATACTCTCACAGCTTCCGGGCCGGGCTCCGTAGTGGGCTATTCCGTCAAAGACGGATCGCGGCAATGGGCGTTGCCATGCGTTTTGCCACGTGTTTCGTCGATCTCGTTTGGCCGTGAGGGACATTTCCTGGCGATTGCTGGTGGAGTCCCCGGCGCCGTCGGGGGCGTCCAACTTACTCAATGGGGGGCGAACACCATCTTGTTCCAGGCGACAAATCGCTCGGATTTGGTGAACAGCGTTTCGTTCAGTCCAGATTCGCAATATATGGCGGCGGCAGGAAGCGACGGGAACGTTGAGTTGTTCAAGATTGGTGAGCGAGGACGATCAGTGGCGATGCAGTCAATGGCTGGTCATGCTGGCCCGGTCTTGGCCGTTGCGTTCAGCCCGGATGGACGGCTCGCCGTTTCGACAAGCGCCGACCGATCGGTGAAGGTTTGGGAGATACCCACAGGAAAGCTGTTGCGTTCGTTCAGTCACCATACGGCGATTGTTCATTGCCTCGCCTTTCGACCCTTAGGTTCGGAGTTCGGCGGAGAAGCGCGCCCTGCCTTCTGCGCAACCGGCAGCGATGATCACACCGTGCGCGTTTGGCAGCCCGAAATTGGGCGGATGGTGCGCATTGTCCGGCATCATCAAGGGCCAATCTTTGCGCTCGTTTACAGCCGCGATGGCGCGCAGTTGTTTTCGGCAGGCAAAGAGGGAATCGTGCGCGTCATCGATTCCGAGAGCGATGCGATCCTCAGGCAATGGCAAGCTCACGACGATTGGATTTATGCATTGGCGATAAGTCCGGATGGCCGCACGCTTGCTACCGGCGATTGGTCGGGAGAAATTAAAGTTTGGGAAGCTGCAACCGGTCGATTGCTCACCCCTTCTAAACCTTCGGCGCATTAGAGGTCACGGTATTCGCCAACGCCGAAGCGCAACTCTCGCCCGCCGCCACAACTCTCTCCTAGCGCCGAGCCTCTCGTAGGGCAAACTTGCGGTCGCCGCTGCCGCGTTCTCGTCGTCGAGCACCTCCGATCGGACGCTCGAAAGTCGAATTCAGGCTCGAACCGCCGATTTCATCAACCTTGCGCTCGTTCGGATGCACATGTCTGGACCGCGGCCTCTGGCTAACACCAAGATCGCGAAGAACGCAAAGAAACTTTGGCGATGGTCTTATCTTCGCATCCTTGGCGATCGTCACAGTGATGCTGCTGGAGTTGACACCCGCCGTGCTCGAACTCGCCCCAGAAAACACCAGCTTGCTCGCCGCTGCCGCTGACACCACCACCGCCAACCGATCGCTCCCCGTCGCGCCGATCGTCTGGTCCATCACGCTGATCGTGGCGGTCAGGGTCACCGAAACCGCGCTGCTTGCTTCGGCTGTGCCCGCGAAGACCAGCGTGTTGTCGCTCGTGCCAGCACGGTCGCGAGATCCGGCATGGAAACGCGCCACGTTCCCTGACCGAAAGTCTTATATCCCAATCGCGACGGATCGCGACGGTTGACAAGGTCGTGCCTTTAACCATAATCGCGGCCATGAGAACTTTTGCTTTGCTCTGCGCTCTGTGGGTCAGTCAATTCGCGATTGCTGAGACTATGCCATCACTGTACGACATTTCACTCAAGGACATTAACGGCAAGGAGACCTCGTTGAAGCCCTACAAAGGACAGGTCTTGCTTGTCGTCAACGTTGCTTCGCAGTGTGGTTTGACACCGCAGTACAAATCGCTGCAAGCCACGCATACGAAGTACAACGCAAAGGGCTTCAAGGTCCTTGGATTTCCTTGCAACGATTTTGGCCAACAGGAACCCGGCACAAACGAGGAAATTAAGACGTTCTGCTCCACTAAGTACAATGTTTCCTTTCCGCTTTTCGATAAAGTGCACGTGAAAGGTGCGGGGCAGCATCCACTCTTCGGAGCTTTGACGGGGAAGGACTCCCCTTACCCGGGCGATATCCAATGGAACTTCGGCAAATTCCTGATCGGACGTGACGGAAAGATAATCAAGAGATTCGAGCCGAAGGTTGCACCGGATGCGCCGGAAGTGATTTCTGCAATCGAAGGCGCGCTGGGCGCAAAGTAATTCGTCACCTCATCAATGCATTGGCGGCCCGCGTCACCTCATCGTTGGAGATGAAGACTCTTATGGCAAAAGTTAAACATATAGCGCTCCTCAAATTTAAGGATGGAACGTCCGAAGAACAGATCGAGAAGTTCTTCGACGAGATTATGGATATCACCGAGTCTATTCCCGGCATCGAGGATTATGTATCCGGTAAGAACTCCAGCCCGGAAAACCTAAACCAAGGTTACACCCATGGTTTTATCATGACCTTTCATGATGCGGCCGCCCGAGATGCCTACCTTCCGCATGCGGAACACGAAAGAGTCAAAGCGCTCATCCTGCCCCACGTTGAGTCGGTCGTTGTGTTCGATTTCGAAATCTGATTTTCGCCTCGTAGCGCAGAGTTTCACTCTGCTGTATCGCCAATCCTTAGGGAGAGGGTTACTTCTCCGAAACAGATTTTCACGCATGGCGCCGATGAACCTGGCGTTGCGGCATGTAGTCCCGGCTTAGCCGCCTAAAGGCGGGACTACATGCCTGCAGGTTCATGGGGAGGGGCGCTGCAACTGTGAACTCCTGCACTCTTGCGCCAAACGAAGAGCGGCTGATTGGCTGCGATATGGCCAAGCAGAACTCTGCGCTATGACCAAACACCTGTTTGAGCAGTGGTGGCGCCGAGACGGGCCCAATCCGACTCAATTCCTCGCCTCCGCTTGATCGGAGGCGGTGCTGCCACTACAGTCGGGCCATGGCTCGCCGTTCCTGTCCGATCGTCGTCGCCCTCCTTTGTCTCTGCGTACATCGAGTTGGCGGCGCGCCATTCCTTGAGACGAAGCACCAGGTCCCGCGGGGCTTCGCCATCGAAAAAGTCGCGGGCCACCCAGAGGTTGTTTTTCCAATGTTCGCTGTATTCGACGAACGCGGACGCCTCTTTGTCACGGAGTCGTCGGGTGGCGATTTGTACGCCGAATTGGAAGCGCAATCGAGGAATTGCCGAGTGCGCTTGCTCGAAGACGAAGATGGCGACGGGCGTTTCGAACGATCCAGCGTTTATGTAGATAAACTGGTTTTTCCAATGGGGCTCGCTTGGCGCACCGGCAAATTGTATGTGGCTGATCCCCCGGACTTGGTCGTTTACGAAGATCACGACGGAGATAAGGTCGCCGAGTCACGGAAGGTCATCCTGAGCGGGTTCGGGCACAAAGATAACGGCAGCTTGCATGGCTTGATCTTCGGCCCCGACAGTTTGCTCTATATGACGATGGGCAGTCCGGACGGCTACCGTTTGCGGCGAGCCGATGGAACTCTCCTTTCGGGAACATCCGGCGCTCTGATCCGCTGCCAACCTGATGGAACCGAGCCAGAAGTACTCTGCCGCGGATTCGAGAATCTCGTCGAAGTCGTCTTCACGCCGAACGGAAACATCATCGGTGCCGATAATTGGTTTCAACTCCCGAACGGGGGCGTTCGTGATGCATTGGTTCATCTCGTCGAAGGCGGTCGTTATCCACTGGACCGTGATAAGGGGACCAATTCGGTGAACACCGGAGATTATCTCCCGGCGATTGCCCTTTATCCCGCCGTCGCGCTGAGTGGAATGACTCTGTATCGCGGCCGGAACTTTCCGCCATCAATGCGCGAGAATCTCTACACCGCGCAACACAATTCGCGGAAAGTCGGCCGGCACGTCTTGATCCCCGACGGCGCGACGTATCGAGCGGAAGACTTTGAGTTCGTCAGCAGTGACGATCCAGATTTTCATCCGTCCGATGTTCTCGAAGATGCCGATGGCAGTTTGCTAATCGTCGATACGGGCGGTTGGTACGTTCAACATTGTCCGACCGGAAAGATTCGCAGTTCGAAAGCGCCAGGCGGAATTTACCGCGTCTGGCACGACGCGCCCACATCAATTTCCGATCCTTGGGGCCGGCAGATCAAGTGGGCCACTTTATCGCCAGCCGAACTCGTAAAGCTGCTGAACGATGTCCGTCCCGCCGTGCGCGAACGCGCGCAGCATCTGCTCGAACCGCGTGCGGCCGGCGCGTTAAGTCCGCTCACATCGCTCCTCGAGAACTCGGCCAATCTAACGTCCCAGCAACACGCTCTCTGGTTAATCGCAACTATTCGCGATGGCGCAGCCGGCGCCATCCTCCGCCGCGCATTGGCGAATCATAAACCTGCTTTGGCCAGCCTCGCGGCGCAGGCGCTGGCTCTGCGAAAAGACCGGGAAGCGGCGCCGCAGTTGCACGCCCTCCTTAATACCACAAATATGAACGTTCGTCTCGCCGCGGCGCAGAGCCTCGCGCATTGCGGAAACGAGAATTCGCTGCCAGCTATTTGGTCGGCGCTGGCCGATGGGAGCCCGGACCGAATTCTTGAGCACGCGTTAATCTACACAGCCCACGCCGTGGCCGCCGATGCAGCGCTGAAATTGGCTCTCCGTCACCAGCACCCGCGTGTGCAAAAGGCAGCTCTGTTGCTGCTCGATCAACGGCACGGCAAACTGCTCGAAGCGACTGCGGTCCTCGAACGCGTCTCGGCGATGGATTCGGAGCTGCGCAAGACGGCTCTGCAAATTCTCCAAAAACATCCGGAATGGGTTGAGCACGCGATCGGCTTAGTTCGCGCGCGCCTCACCCAAGACAACCTTGCTCCCGAAGATTTGGAGGCTGCCCGCAACCTCATTGTGGCTTTTCAATCGCAGAGTTCTATGCAGCAGCTTGTCAGTGAAATCTTCAATCGGCGCCTTCCTCCCAAGCGTCTCCAATTCCTGCTAGAATGCCTGGCGGACGTAAGTTTGCGTCAACTCCCGCCGCCCTGGAATGCCGCCATCGCGCAAGCGCTGGAGCATTCCTCCGAACGGATTCGACTGCTAGGCATCCAGTTGGCTCGTTCTTGGCCGGCGCCGGTTCTGGACGAACCGCTCGCTCGGATTGTGGATGATGAACAGGCCAGTGCCACACTTCGGCTCGAGGCCTTGCGCGTGCTTGTTACCCGGCAAGCGGGTCTACCAGACACGCGTTTTCAGTTTCTTCTCGAACATGTCGGACCGGAGGCAAGTCCTGCCTCTCAACTCACCGCCGCCGAAGTGCTTGGACGCTCACGCCTAAAGGACAATCAATTGAAACCGCTGCTCACTAAGATTCGCGGAAATACTCTAGTGTCACCCTCCGCGCTGCTGGCGAGTTTGCTGGACGCTTCCCCAGACCAGTTTGCGTCCGTGGTTGATTACTTCAGGGATTCGGTGAACCGCGGATGGCGGCCAGCCGATGAAGAACTGCAAAAAATTGTTTCGCGAGCTCGCAGCGCGGGTTTCCAACCGAAAGCGGATGCACTTGCCGAATTCCTGAACAAGCGGCGCGGCGAAGAAAGCCAACGATTGGCCGCGTTCGAGCCACTGCTCAAGGATGGCGATGAAACCCGCGGACGAACCGTGTTCCTTGGAGCGAAGGCCGCTTGTTCCACGTGCCATCGCGTCGGCCATCACGGTGGACTCGTCGGCCCGGACTTAACCAAAATCGGCGCGATTCGTTCGGGGCGCGACCTCATCGAATCGATTGTTTTTCCGAGTTCAACCCTGGCTCAAAGTTACGAGCGCCACTCGGCCGTCTTAAAGGATGGACGTGAATTGGATGGCGTGATTGCCCGGCAAACCGGCGATGCATTGGTGCTGCGAGACGCAAGTGGAGCCGAAACCTCTTTGCGAAAGGAAGACATTCAAGAACTCAAACGCTCCAGCGTTTCGCTCATGCCCGAAGGCCTCGACAACGCGCTCACACGTGACGAATTCCGCGACCTGCTCGCGTTCTTGCAGAGTTTGAGATGAGGTGAACTTGAAAGCAGTTCAAACCACCAAAGAGACGAAATACACGAAAGGAAAGGGCTTCAGTAAGCGGCTGATTTCACTTGGTCGGCGAGTTCCTTGGTGTTGAGAATTGATACGTGTTTCGTATCTTTCGTGTCCTTCGTGGTAACAACTTGCGGCGACTCGCCTGGGGCTTTACACCCACTTTTGTCCGCGCGGACAAAAGTGGCTTGGACGCTTTTTCGATCGCTTATATGCATGCAAGAGAATGGCTTGCGTCCAAAACGCGAGCGGTCCACCGTTCAGCACTACGTCCGTTCCGCTTAGTATTAACCAGATTAGTCATCCAGAGACCAGCGTTTGGACCTAATTAGGCATTTAGACTTAACGCAAAGCCGCAAGGACGCGAAGACTCAAAGATTTGAACAGGAATATCTCCGTCGCTGAATACAAGAAACTCAAGCCGGCCAGGAAGAAAATCGTTCATGTGCTTCAGTCATGTCCGGTCAAGGATCTGGCGGTGGAAAAGTTCCGAGATGTTCCCGGTGAGGCGCTGTTATGAACTTCCTGACGGATGCGAACGTTTTGTGGGAAGCCACCCGCCTTTCGCCAAATCCGAGAGTATTGGGCTGGCTCGAAGCACATGAAACCGAACTCTACCTGTCCGCAGTCACGGTTGGCGAACTCCAAAGAGGGATCGCGTTATATCCGCAAAGCCGAAAGCGCACCGGGCTGAGCAGATGGCTGGTGCGCTACGTTCTCGACACGAATATCCTCCTGCGCATGGCAAAGCGCAATCATCCCATGCACCGCGAGGCGCGCGAGTGTGTCCGCACGCTGCTGCGTCGGAAAGACGATATTCAGATCGTTCCACAGGTTGCCCATGAATTTTGAGTGGCGGCGACTCGTCCCATAGCGAACAACGGGCTGGGACTGGCCGTGGACAACGTCAAACGCAAGCTTGAGCGGGCGGAGTCGTTTTTCGAGCTGCTGCCAGACACCCCCGCCATCTATCGCGAGTGGCTTCGTCAGCAAGGCTCAGAAAATCGGGACAAAAATGAGCCATAGGCTCCTTCTCTGGGTCCAATGTGATGGAAGTCTGCGGCAAGCGCTTCTATCGCACCGTTGGCAAGTAAGCGGCGTGAGCTTCGACAGTCTGATCGTATTGCCACACATGAGCTATTCAAACGCCGGCGCAGATGGCCGAAAGCAGCAAGGTGACGCCCATCGATTCCAACTTGAGCTTCGCCTTGGCGCCGGAGACTTTTTGCGTCTTCCAGCCAGTGGCGCGATGAAAAACAGTCACTTCCTTTGCGGCCTGCGAGACGAGCACATATTCATCGAGCGACGCGACGCTGGTGTAAGCAAAAAACTTTTCTCGCTTATCTACCCCTTCGGTGTTGGGCGAAAGGACCTCGATGATGAGTTTGGGATACCGGACGAAGCGCTTGTCCGTGTGCCGTTTGTCGCAAGTAACGACGGTGTCTGGATAATAGTAGCATTCGTCGTTCCGCAAATCGAAGTTCAGTCGAATATCGCCGATGTAAATCTTGCATGGCTTGCCTTTAAGAAGCGGGCTGAGATTCAGCAGGAGGTTTTGCGCGATTTGGTTATGGTCGCACGTCTCGCCTGCCATCGCATAGACCAGGCCGCCCAGATATTCATGGCGAATGTCACTCCTCTCTTCCGCGGCCAGATATTCCTCGACGGTCACATGATCGCTTCGAGTTGCCGTTTGCACACCCTGACCTTGGTCGAAAGTGAGTGAACTGACAAGCCTCAGCCTTCGCAGAAGCGCGGCGCATCTTGCCAGCACCATCCGTCAGAACGCGCGCCGGTCGTAGCGCAGGGTTTCACTTTGCTGTATCGCAGCCAGTCAGCCGCTCTTCGGCGACGGAAGAATGCAGTAGCTGACAGTTGCAGCGCCCCTCTCCCTAACCCTCTCCCCATCCGATGGGGCGAGGGAAAAGACCTGGGCGCTGGACACGCTCGTCCATCAGACATCGAGCACCGCCAAAGCTCGATTCCCTCTCCCCATCGGATGGGGAGAGGGTTAGGGAGAGGGGCAACAACAAATCTGCATGACGTGCGATCATTGGTAACGTAAGTATTACCGTTGATAGTCACGGTCACTATGAAGTCTTTCATTTCTGCTCCAGGCATCGGTCTGTTGGTCTCGATTGCTGTTACCTTCCACTTGGACACGTTCAGGGCGCACGCAGCCGCCGTGGACTTGGCGAAATTGCCGCCGGTGGCCAGCCGCAAGATTGATTTTGCCAAGGATATTCAGCCGTTGTTGGCGCAGAATTGTTACGAATGCCACGGATCGCAGAAACAGGAGCATGGCTTGCGGCTCGACCAAAAGGTTTCAACCCTCAAAGGAGGCGACTCGGGACCGGCCATTGTTCCGGGCAAGAGCGCGGAGAGTTTGCTCGTTCATGCGGTGGCAGGCGCCCGAGATGATTTGAAACGCATGCCGAAAAAAGGCGAACCACTCAACGCGCAAGAGATTGGCTTGATCCGCGCGTGGATCGATCAGGGCGCTGACTGGCCGGACGTTGCCGTTGCGGAAAAAGATTCGAAACAACACTGGGCTTTCAAAGCGCCGGTTCGACCGCCCGCACCCGCAGTCCAAGGCAAGGATTGGATTCGCAACCCGATCGATAATTTCATTCTCGCTCGATTGGAGAAGGAGACGTTGGAACGGGAGAAGGGCAAAGAGAAGGTGAAAGAACAACTCAAACCGTCGCCCGAGGCGGACAAGACCACGTTGCTTCGTCGCTTGAGTCTCGATCTAGTTGGGCTGCCGCCCGCGATTGCGGAGGTGGATGCGTTTCTCGCGGACACCAGCAAAGACGCCTACGAAAAGCAGATCGGACGCCTGTTGAACTCGCCGCATTACGGTGAGCGCTGGGGACGGCATTGGCTGGATGCGGCGCGTTATGCCGATTCGGATGGCTACGAGAAGGACAAGTCGCGTTCGGTCTGGTTTTATCGCGATTGGGTCATCAATGCGCTGAACCGGGACCTGCCCTACGACCAGTTCATCATCGAACAGCTCGCCGGCGATTTACTGGCGAATGCCCGCCAGGACCAAATCGTCGCGACCGGCTTTCTGCGAAACTCGATGATCAACGAGGAAGGCGGCGTGGACCCGGAACAATTCCGGATGGACGCGATGTTCGACCGCATGGATGCGATCGGCAAAAGCGTCCTGGGACTCACCATCCAATGTGCCCAATGCCACAACCACAAGTACGATCCGATCACTCAAGAGGAGTATTACAAACTCTTCGCTTTCATTAATAGCGATCACGAAGCCGAACGGATCGTTTACACAGCCGAGGAACAACGGCGCGTCGCGGATATCACGCGCCAGATTCGCGATCTGGAAGAGGGTCTGCGACACACCGAGTCCGATTGGGCAGAACGGATGGCTCAGTGGGAAACCTCGGTCAAAGACAATGAACCAGAATGGACCGTCGTGCCGACCGAACAGATTAGTGACGGGAACACGCGCTTCTTCTTGCAGAAGGATGGTTCTTCGCTTGGCCTCGGTTACGCGCCAACCAAGTTTACGTTCTCATTTGCCGCCACCAACGCTGCCCCGGTGATTCGGGCGTTCCGGCTTGAATTGCTCACAGACCCAAACTTGCCTTGCAACGGACCAGGCCGATCGTTCAAGGGCGCCTGCGCGCTTACGGAGTTCCGAGTGGAAGCGGCTGATGCGCAAAGCCCGACCAACAAAGTGACTGCGAGATTGGTCGAAGTCTCCGCGGATTTCGCCAACGAAGAGCGCGAACTAGAACCAAACTTTTACGACAAGTCTGACAAACGTCGCGTGACCGGGCCGGTCAGTTTCGCGATTGATGGCAACGATGACACGGCTTGGGGAATCGACGCAGGACCCGGCCGGCGAAACCAGGATCGAAAGGCTGTTTTTGTCGCAAGCACAAACGTGGCCTTTCCAAACGGAACCATCCTGACGTTCCATCTCAAAAACAATCATGGTGGCTGGAACAGCGACGATCACCAAAACAACAACATCGGTCGCTTTCGCCTCTCTATAAGTGCTGCAGCCAACGCCGTGGCTGACCCATTGCCGAAGCGCGTGCGCGAAATCCTGGCGATTCCACGCGACAAGCGGTCGGCCTTTCAGATCGCCGCCGTCTTCAGTTACTGGCGGACCACAGTTCCTGAGTTCAAGGAGACGAACGATAAAATTGAAGCGCTTTGGAAATCGTGGCCCAACGGCTCGACTGCGCTGACCTTAATGGCTCGTGAAGACGCGCGGCCAACGCACTTATTGAAGCGTGGCGATTGGCTGAAGCCGGGCGCATCAGTGAATGCAGGCGTGCCAGCCTTTCTCCATTCGTTGCAAGAAAGTCAGGAACCGCCGCGCCTCATCTTTGCAAGATGGTTGGTGGATCGAAGATCCCCCACGACCGCGCGGGTCATCGTCAATCGTGTTTGGCAAACCTATTTCGGCGCCGGCTTGGTCAGCACTTCCGAGGATTTCGGACTGCAAAGCGAAGCGCCGTCGCATCCCGAGTTGCTGGATTGGCTGGCGGTCGAGTTGATGGATCACGGCTGGAGCTTGAAGCACATCCATCGGCTGATCACGACTTCGGCCACTTACCGGCAATCGTCGAAAGTTACGCCTGAACTTTATGCGAAGGATCAATACAACCGCCTGCTCGCCCGCGGACCGCGTTTTCGCGTCGAAGGTGAAATTGTGCGCGACATTGCACTCGCGGCCAGCGGCCTGTTGAATGCGAAGTTAGGCGGGCCTTCGATCTATGCGCCGGCGCCGGAGTTTCTATTTCAACCACCGGCCAGTTACGCGCCGTTCCCATATAAGGAAGAAACCGGCTCCGACCGTTACCGCCGGGCGCTTTACACCTTCCGCCGCCGCTCGACGCCCTATCCGATGCTGCAGACCTTCGACGCGCCAAACGGCGATTTTTCGTGCGTACGCCGCTTGCGCTCTAACACTCCGTTACAAGCGCTCATGACGTTGAATGAGACGCTCTCGATGGAATGTGCTCAAGGGTTGGCTCTGCGATCGATCCAAGAAGGCGGCACGTCCGATGCCGAGCGGATTACCTATGCATTTCGCCGGACACTCAGCCGTCCTCCTACGACCGATGAAACGAAAACGTTGATCGCGATGCTCGAGCGCCAGCGCGACCGAATTGCCGAAGGCTGGGTGAACGCCTTCGAACTCGCCACCGGCAAAAACGAAAAGCCGGCCAAGTTGCCAACTGGCGCAACCCCGACGCAACTCGCAGCTTATACAGCTGTCTCGCGCGTGCTGTTGAACTTGGACGAAGCGATTACGAAGGAATAGACTTAACCGAACTGGGCCGTGAGCATTAAGGCAACCGCAGTATTCGTAGCGCAGAGTTTCACTCTGCTCTATCGCCGACTTGCAGTCGGCAGCGTGTTCGGGCGTTCCAACGTTTGTGATCTTGCGGGAGCGCCGCAGACTGAAAGTCTTCCAAGTGGCAAGGTGAATGTTGCCCCTCTCCCTAACCCTCTCCATGAACCTAAAGGTAGGGCTGCGGTGCTCCGCAGCCTGCGAACAGCAATCGCGGCGGCGCGGCAACGCCGCCCTACCGACGCAGTGGTTCATGGGTGCAATGAGCGAAATCCTGTTTCGGAGAAATCTCTCCCCATCGGATGGGGAGAGGGAAAAGACCTGGGCGCTGGGCACGTTCGTCCATCAGGCATCGCCCACCGCAAAAGCTCGATTCCCTCGCCCCATCGGATGGGGAGAGGGTTAGGGAGAGGGGCGCTGCAACTGTCAGCTACTGCATTCTTCCGCCGCCGAAGAGCGGCTGATTGTCTGCGATACGGCAGAGTGAAACTCTGCGCTACAACCCATGATCACGCTCGGCGAAACGGTGTCCACTTTGACCAACCGGCCTGAGGAATTACCCCATGAATATCTCGAGTCATGTCTTCAATGAGTACCGCAAGCAAATAACCCGCCGCTGGTTCTTCAAGGAATGCGGTGTCGGACTCGGCGCCATTGCGCTGAGTTCGTTGCTGAATCAAACGCTTTTCGGCGCGGCAGCCAGGCCCAGTCTCAGCAATCCACTGGCGCCCAAACAGCCGCATTTCACGCCGAAGGCTAAGAATGTTATCTATCTCTTCATGGCGGGCGCGCCGAGCCACCTTGACCTATTCGACTACAAACCCGAACTCGCGGCCTGGAATGGGAAACTGCCGCCAGGCGATCTTCTAAAGGGTTACCGGGCTGCGTTCATCAATCCGAATTCGAAACTGCTTGGTCCGAAGTTCAGGTTCGCCAAGTACGGCCGATCGGGCGCCGAGTTGTCCGAGCTCTTGCCGCACTTGGCCAGTGTCGTTGACGAGATCGCCATTGTGAAGTCGATGCACACGGATGCGTTCAACCATGCGCCCGGCCAAATCTTCATGAACACCGGATCGGTCCAATTCGGCCGTCCGAGCATGGGCGCGTGGGTTACGTACGGCCTTGGGAGCGACTCCCAAGACTTGCCAGCTTACGTTGTTTTCAGTTCCGGCAGCAAAGGCACTAGCGGCGGAGCGTCGAACTGGGGCTGTGGATTCCTGCCATCCGTTTATCAAGGAGTGTTGTTCCGCAACCAAGGTGATCCCATTCTTTACCTTTCCAATCCGAAAGGCGTCGATGCCGAGATGCAGCGCGATTCGCTCAATACGTTGAAGCGTCTCAACGCGACACGGCTCGATGTCGTGGGCGACCCAGAGATTGCGACACGTATCAATTCCTTTGAGATGGCCTATCGCATGCAGACCAGCACCCCGGAACTGATGGACATCTCGAAAGAATCGAAGGCCACTCTCGAAATGTACGGCGCCGAGCCCGGCAAATCATCGTTCGCCAACAATTGCCTCTTGGCCCGGCGGTTGGTCGAACGCGGCGTGCGCTTCGTGCAACTGTTCCACGAAGCTTGGGACCAACACGGCAATTTGACTAAGGACTTGCGGAAGAATTGCCAAGATACCGACAAGGCCTGCGCGGCGCTGGTTAAAGATCTAAAACAGCGCGGCTTACTGAACGACACGCTCGTAATTTGGGGCGGTGAGTTTGGGCGGACACCAATGGTTCAAGGGGGCAATGATGGCCGCGACCACCACCCGAATGCATTCACAATGTGGCTGGCTGGTGGCGGTGTGAAATCCGGCCTTTCATTTGGCGAGACGGATCAGTTCGGGTTCAACGCCGTGCGCGACAAAGTGCACGTTCACGATTTGCACGCCACGATTCTCCACTTGCTGGGCTTTGATCACACAAAGCTGACCTATCGCTTTCAAGGCCGTGATTTCCGGCTCACCGATGTGCACGGCGAACTTGTCGAGAAATTGTTGGCGTAGCGACATGCAGCAAAGTTGCCGTTCTTGCTCACCAACACCTGGTCGGAGAAGGCCCAGGCATATTGGATCGGCGCCTTGTTGGATTCTTGCTCTTGATCATGCTCTTGCTCTTGCTCTTGCTCTTGCTCCCCATCGAACCCGGCAAGAGCAAGATCACGAATCTCTGCTTCGAGTAAATCGGCCGGATCGACTGTGCATTGACTAAACTATGAATCTAAAATGCGCGAAGTGCGGCTCTGACAAAATCATTCCCTTTCTCGGCATGATAGACCAAGGGCGATACGTGGATGGCAGCTTGAAGGCTTGAGCAGCGTCGAAACTTATCCTTTCTCCGACGTCGAATTGTCACGGCGCCTCGAACGAGCTGAGGCCGAGGCAGGCGCGAGGTTTGTCGAGGCAAGAGCGAAAGTGTTTCCAAAGATCGGATCGACATGGATCGAAATGGCCGGTGCTTAAGCTATGTTCGACGGCGTCTCTTCACCTGTGACGCAAACGTTTGGATTAGGATTGTTCGAGCCGGCGACGGCTGAGGTTCTGGACGGCATTGAACGCTTCTTTAGAGATCGGCAGGCGCCCGTTTTTCATGAGGTCAGCCCGCTGGCTGGCTTAGCGCTGGTAACTTCGTTGAACGAGCGTGGTTATGAACCAGTCGAATTGACCAGCGTGATGTACCGGCCGATCCGTAGCCTGATCGAAAAGCACCAACCGTCGAACGAGCAAATTCAGGTGCGGCCCGTTGGCTCTGATGAAGGAGACGTTCTCTCGCAAACAATCGTCAAAGGCTGGAGCGATTTTCCCGAATACATCGATTACCTGCAAGATATGACGCCGGTCTGGACAAATCGAAAGGGTGGTGTCTCGTTCCTCGCCGAACTGGAGGGGCGGCCCATTGCAGCCGGCATGCTAAGTTTAGCGGGCGCCTGCACTATTCCTGAGTAACGCAAGCAGGGCGCCCAACTCGCGTTGTTGAATCGACGCTTGGGTTATGCCGCCGAGCACGGCTGTGACATCGCGATGATGTGCGCGCTTCCCGGCAGCGCATCGCAACGCAATGCCGAGCGCCACGGCTTCCGCATTGCATATACCCGGACTAAGTGGCGCTTAAAGCAGAGCCACGTTTCGACGTGAAGCGCAGCATTATTCGGGAGCTCCAGCTCGTTTTACGTCGCTGACGTAACAGACGTCGGCGAAAGACATGAACTCCTGCAATTTCATAGTTATTGGCGGTGGCGCGTCCGGTTGCGCTTTGGCAAGTGCGCTATCAAAGAAGGGAAAGACTCTGCTGTTGGAACGGGGCAAGCGCACGGAAGAAGAACCCCTCACTCAAACGGGAGCCGGTTGGCCCGCAGTCCGCGGTGGCTCGGCCACAAATCGCCAGCAAACGAAAGCCGGCAGCTGGGTCCTCACCGGAAGCGTCCGCGGAGGCGGAACTTCGATCAACGCGGGCGTGTTTCTCAAGGAACCGGACGGCCATTTCTTCAAGGATCCGCCGGGCAGGATGCCTCGGCTCTGCGGCAGGCAGGATGCCCGCCGCTACGATGTGCCGGCCACTTCCGGATGCACCGGACCGCATGCCGACGCATCGCGGCACCACTCCGTCGAAGCGCAGAGTTTCGCTGTAATTCTGAATTTTCAATCTGCAGCGGTTTCGCATGATCCCACGTGACGATGAGACGCCGGACGGCTGGGTCACCAGGCATCACGACGCCTTAACACGCGCTTTCTTAAACTTCCAACCGTAGAGGAGGCGGCCGTAAAAGTTGAACCAGCCGGCGGCTTCGCGATCGTTGAAGGGGTAGTCGGCGCCCAGTTGTCTTGCGGCGGCGAGGCCGGTCACGAAGCACGTCTCCTGGCTGTTCATCAAGGTGTGCGCGCCGCAGTGCCAGGAACGCCTTTTGCCCTGGACGAAACGAAACAGCGGCACGAGAACCGCAATGTGAAAAACGTCGTGCACAATATGCTGGAACCACCATCTCTTGAGGACCTTCTTCGGATCGATTTTGCTGATGGGGTTGTAGGTCGCCAGGCACGCCTTGTCAGATCGCTTCGCCCATGGCTGCTGGTTGTGCATGATATAGGTGATTTCGTAATTGTCCGTGGTGCAACTTTTGAAACACGCCGAGTGGCTCGCAAGATTGCGCGGAGAAGTGGAGGCTGCGTTTGGCCAGAATCCCGCCGACTCCTTCGAATCGCTTCAGGAACTGAAGATTCTCGATGCGGGGAGGAAAGGCCGGCGCGGCATGGATGACATGGTGTTTGGCAAACGACCCTCTCGCACTGATGCAAGAGCTGGCGGCGCGTTATGGGCGGACGTTTCGGATGTCATTGGTGAACGGACCGGGTGTCGCAACCGGTGATCCAGCGTTGATCGCGGAGGTTTTTGGGGGCGAGTCCGATCTGTTCCAAGCCCCCAACGAAATTGTCACACCCCTCCTGGGAGAACGATCGATCGTCCTCGCAACCGGAGCGCGGCACAAACGAAAGCGCCAGTTGATGATGCCGCCATTCCACGGATGCCGGATGCGCGCTTACGCAAAGATCATTACTGATGCGACGGTGCGTCACGCAGGCAGCCTCGTCGAGGGAAGCGAAGTGGCGATACTCGATATGACGCAGCGGATTTCTCTCGAAGTTATCGTCCGCGCAGTGTTCGGAGTGCAAGATGCGGCGCGCGTCGAACGCTTTCGCGACGTTATCACCAGCAACGTCGCGGCCTTTCCGGCTTGGCGCATGTTCCTGCCTGTTTTGCATCGGACTTTCTTCGCGCCTTGGGCGCGTTACCAGAAAAGCGTGCATGCGCTCGCCGCCCTATTGCGCGAAGAGATCGTTCGTGGGCGAGCCACGCGCGATGCGGACCGTCAGGACATTCTTTCCCTCTTGCTCGGCGCGCGGGATGAAAATGACGAACCGATGTCCGATGACGAAATTGTCGATGAATTACGCACCCTGGTGATTGCCGGGCACGAGACGACTGCCACAACACTGGGCTGGGCGCTCTGGCGGCTCCATCGCCATCCAGAAGTTCTCGAGAAGCTCCGCGGCGAGATCGCTAACTGTGGCCAAGAACCCGAGGCACTATCGAAGCTCCCATTCCTGAGCGCTGTTTGCGACGAGACCCTCCGCCTGCATCCCATCGTGCCGTTCATGCGGCGCCGCCTCACTCGCGACGCTGCTTTGCGGGGCCATGACTACCCCGCGGGAACAGTCTTTCATCCCGTGATCTTCACCACGCACTTCGACCCCTTGATCTTCCCTGATCCCTGGTCGTTCCGGCCCGAGCGTTTCCTGAACAAGAAATATTCGCCCTATGAGTTTTTCCCTTTTGGCGGCGGAGATCGGCGTTGTATCGGCGCCGCGTTTGCCAATTACGAATTGCAAATCGCGCTCGGCACGCTGTTGAGCATGCACCGATTCCGGCTCGAGTCGGACGCAGCCATTCGGCCTTTCCTCAATGGCGTGACGCTGCGTCCGGCGGGAGGAATTACCTTGCGGCATGAAGGCTGCCGGGAACGCAAGCCATAGAGGTGAGCGGAATGGCGGAGATTTGCCTGGATCGGCAGCGATGAGATTCGTCCCTTTCTCCTTTAAGTCTCGTTAGAAAACCGGCGGCCGGCCGCCAAGGCGTTTACGTCAGAATATCATGCGCGACTCGCGCTTCGTCCGTTGGCCCGATCAACCGGTTATTCAATCCCTGGTAGGCAAAACTAGACTTGTGCGGATCGAGGCCTAGGCAGTGAAGGAGAGTTGCTTGAAGATCGCGAATGCTCACTTTGTTTTCAACCCCGTAATAACCGATGTCGTCGGTTGCTCCGTAGGCCAGCCCAGGTTTGATCCCGCCGCCGGCCATCCACATTGTAAAGGCGTGCGGATGATGATCGCGCCCAATGTATCCTTTCTTCAATTCAGTTCGAACGTTGTTTTGCATCATCGGCGTCCGCCCGAACTCGCCTCCCCAAACAATCAGCGTCGAATCGAGAAATCCGCGGGAGCGTTCTTCAGCTTGACAGGTTCGATGGCTCCATCGCGTTTCTCCCACGCGACAATCAGTTCGGAAACGACGACGTTGCGATCAGCGCTGTTCCTGCCCGGTCCTTTCACTCCTTCATCGTTGAGCAACTCGATCCGCATCGCGCTCAGCAGTTCGTTTGGCGCCGCAACGTGGATCACGTTCGTCTCGGCCTCGGGAAACACTCCAGAAACCGCGATGCTGCCGTCCTCGCGAGCTGTCAGCGATGATCCGCCAATTCCCGCGCCCGAAATAAACTTAAGTGGCGTCCAGGGATTTGGTGCGGCGATTTTCCTTCCCCACGCCGCCTGACCTTCTGCCTGGGCCGGTGACTTCGCCCAAAATGCTTCGCGCAAAGTTGACAGCTTCGATTCCATTGCGAGAATCTGCGATTCGGTGGCATTCGGAAGCAAGTCGCCCGCTAATTGCTCGCGAGTAAACTGATCGTACGGCATGTCTGTATCGAAGGCGTCGATCACCCAATCGCGGCACCTCCAGATCGAACGCGCCTGATCCTTTTCGTAGCCTTTGGTATCCGCGTAACGCGCTAAATCCAGCCACATGCGTGCCCAATGTTCTCCGAAGTGCTCCGACGCTAAGAGGCGGTCCACGAGCTTTTCATAGGCGTTTGGCGAGTTATCCGCGACAAACGCGTCGGCTTCCTATAGCGTCGGCGCCAATCCAATGAGGTCGGGTGAAAGTCGGCGAACGAGAGCCTGCTTGCTTGCCTCGGGTTCTGGCGACATGCCATTTTTCTCCAGTTTCCCGAGAACGAAGTAATCGATGGGATTCCGCAACCAACTCGTGTCCCTCACAGTTGGAAGCGGTGGCCGCTTTGGCGGCGTGTAAGACCAGTGCACCGCATACGGCGCTCCCTCGCGAATCCAGCGCGTGATCATTTCACTCTGATCGGTGGTTAACTTGTGGCCCGATTTCGGAGGCGGCATGACCTCGTCCGGATCGGTGGAGGTGATTCGCCGCACAACCTCCCTCTTGCCGGCATCGCCAGGAACAATAGCAGGACCACCTTCGCGTTGTGCCTTGGCGGCTTCGGACTGATCGAGTCGGAGCTTTGCTTTTCGAGCGTTTTCGTCGGGTCCGTGACAGGCAAAGCAATTGGCTGAGAGAATCGGCCGTATGTCGCGGTTGTAATCGACCGACTCAACAGCAACAGCGGTCAACCCCAAACACCAGACGAGCCCAACACAAACGATCTTCAGACACTTCAACATCGATGACTTCGAAAATAATCGGTTTGGCGTCCATTTAGCAAGTGCGCCAACGTCGTCCGTATGGGAGCGCGGACCGCCGAGTCCGCGTGTCAGACGATTAAATAAAGCGAAGAAACGCGGGGACTTGGCAGTCCGCGCTCCCATTGCTTACCCTTCGATCTCGATATCAAACTCACCCACCGGTATGCGTGTCGATTCGCCCAAGTCAATATCGTAGCGCCTTCGCCAGCGCATTAGCGCCAGCAAAAACTCGAGCCAGCTTCGCTCCGGAACGGAGAGCGTCGAATTGGATAGAACTTCTTCCGTCCATTCCATGTCCTCCCAAGTTGTCCGTCCGGCGGGCATTTGTCGCAGCCGCGCGAGTTCAGACTTCCAAACGCAAATCCGGCTGTCCCAACTGCCACTGACGAGCATTCGGCCATCAGAACTAAAGCAGAGGCACTGCACGCGGTCGCGATGCTCATCAAGAACCTTCAGCGGAGCCCCACCAGGAACACTCCATAGACGCACCGTACCGTCCGCTCCCCCACTGGCCAGTACTTGGTCATCCGGACTGAACGCCAAACATGTCACCCAGCCTGAGTGCCCATCCATTGTCCCGGTGGCGACGAGCGTATCGATGAGTTCCCCAGACGGCATGCTCCAGAGCCGCACCGTCGAGTCCCAACTGCCGGTGGCCAGCACTCGTCCGTCGGCACTGATCGCCATGCAACTGATATCATCGCGATGCCCTTTCAAGCGGCTTAGCCGCGTTCCGTCTGTGACACTCCAAAGCAGGACGGATCGATCTTTGCCTGCGCTGGCCAGCGTCTGACCATCCGGACTGAATTGCAGGCAATTCACCATTGCCTTATGTCCGCGCAACGTTCCCCTCGCCTGTCCACTGGGCAGGCTCCAAAGACGAACCTGATTGTCGTAACTTCCGCTGGCCAAGAAGCGGCCGTCGGGACTGACGGCCAAACAACTGACAATATCCGAATGTCCCTTCAAGACGGTCAACGCTTCGCCGGAGGGCATCTTCCACAAACGCACGGTTTGATCAGCGCTTCCTGTTGTTAGGAGGCGGCCATCCGGAGTGAAGGCGAGGCAATGAATATCGCCGCTGTGACCTTCCAATCGTTTCACCAACGTTCCGTTTGGATAACTCCAGAGATTGGCGGTGTGGTCCCGGCTTCCGGTTGCGAAGAGCATTTCATCGAGACTGAGCGACAGACAAGCGATCCAATCTGCATGGTTGCTCAGAGTTTTGGCGGGTTGCTTGTCGAAAAAATCCCACAAACGCACGGTAGCGTCGTTGCCCGCGCTAAGGAGGGTCCGTCCATCCCGGCTGATGGCCACGCAACTGACATGATCCGTGTGTCCTTCCAGTGGCGCCGCGCAACGCATCAACCTGCCGAGAAAAGGCGGCTCCTGATTGCACAGCAGCGCCAAGTCCATCAATCGGGACAAGCCATCTCGTTCGCGCTTATCGTCCGGCCTCCAATCGCTTTGTTTAAGTTGAACGAGCAAACGAACGCTCCAATTGGCCGAGGTCACCTGCGCCAGACGCCACATTTCGGGCCAGCGTTCGCTTTCCACGAGCACAGCCAACGCGGCTTCCCATTCCTCGTCCGTCATCTCGTTAAGCCGCCGGTCCTGTCGGCCGCCGGCAATGACCGCAATCCACTCCGTTCGTCCGGCGCGACGGGCCTTCTCTGCAATGCGACAGCGCAGTGTTTTATCCGCCGCCTCGTAAGCTGCGCCAAGCAATCGCTGATCGAAGTCGAGGCTCGCGTATTGCTCCCACTGATCCGTCAGAAAATAGAACAACGCCCGCGTCGTGGGATTTGCTGGAGCATATCGCGCGGTTACAACAATCTCTCGGGCCAATGGCTGTTCACGTTCGAGGACAAGACGGCAGAGAGCCTCCTGCGCTTCGACCTGCTTTAATTGGTGCGCGGCGGTGAAGGCGCGTTCGGCGATCACTGGATCAACATCCTGACAGGCCTGGACCAAGGGTGGAACGATGTCCCCACGCCCTGATGTTACGATTTCAATGCGACCTAACTTCAAAGCCGAAAGCACTCGTGCCCGAGCCGGCCCGCGCGAGACAAAGCCACCTTGCGCCAGGACATCGGCCAAAATCACCTCGCGTTTAGCGCTCCACCGCAAACAAAGCGCGTCGATGGCGGCGGCATTGCGCAACCGTGGCAACAACAGCCGCGCTTGCCGCGCAATATCAATGTCGGAGTCGTGGCACGCTTCAACGAGAGGATCGACAATCTCCGCGCCTGTCTCGACAAGCTCCTCAATTCGGTGCGCGCGCAACGCCGTCAGAACTTTCACCTGAGCCGGCGCTGAGCCCATCCAACCTTGTTCTCTGAGGAATGCTGCCAACGCGGGATGCCGCAGTTCGGCCCAGACCGCACACACGCTGTCAATCGAACGTTGGTCGGTCAACCGTCGCAGGGCGATCAACCCTGCCCGGCGCACGGATTCAAACTCACTTTCGGCGACCGCTTGCGCTAGGAAGCGAATGCTTTCAGGCGAAGCATCCCTGGCTAGTGCGCGCACAGCCCAATATCGCGACAAAGCTCCTATCAACGGTGTGCCATTGCGAAGCTGTGCGCGGCACTGTTCTAGATGCTTTGCGTCCATGTGCGCGGTAATTACCTATACCGTACCGCGCAGGAATCTGAATGGAAATCCGTTCGGTAACGGTGCATCCGGATATTATGCACCGGTGCTTACAGTGAGTGCTGAACTGCCGGCCCACTACTCACCGGCTCTTCGTGATCTCGTCCGCAAGCTTGCCGGCATCGTACACCTTTCGCAACGCCTCGATGATGGACTGGGAATGGACTGAGATGGCGCGGGCTAGCAGATCCGTATAACTGTAATCGAGCGCGAGCGAATAGATGTTCCCATCAAAGATCAGACCCACAACTTCGCTTTGGCGATTGATGACCGGGCTGCCGGAATTGCCACCGATAATATCCGCCGTGCTGACAAAGTTGTACGGAGTTTTCAAATCGAGCTTGCCCTTCCGTTTCACCCACGCCGGCGGCAAATCGAACGGTGGTTTGTACTTTTGCTGCCCGGCGCGTTCATAAAGGCCGGCAAAGGATGTTTGAAAGGGAATGCGCCGCCCATTTTCCTCGTAGCTCTTCACAGCTCCGTAGGCGAGACGCAAGGTGAATGTCGCATCAGGGTACGTGCTCGTGCCTTCGACCGCGAACCGCGCTTTGCCGATTTGCGCGTGCGCTTGCTGTTTGATTTCGTTCTGAGTCTCGACAATTTTCCGCGCCGCCCGCGCTTCCGCATCGACCAATTGCGCCAGCTTGATCATCGGATCGTTCGAAGCGTCGATGGCCGCTTTGCCTTCCGCATAGAGCTTCTTCCGCACAGCAACATCCTTGACCTTCGTCCCGCTCACCAACTCCCCTGCCCTCGCTTGGGGAGACTTGCCCATCAGAACTTGCTGAACCAACGGATCCTTGTAACCCAGTTGGCTGATCATCCAAGTCAGCGCATCGGCCAATTTTAATTGCTCGAAATCATCATAAAGCGGTTCCTCGGAGAAAAGCTGGAATTCGAGCGATTCACGGCCGGACTCGCCAAATTCACGCAGCCGCTCACGATTTGGCTTTGGCCGTTCTTGGGCAGCTCGAACCAAGGTGCGCGCAATGCTAAAGAGCGTGCTTCGAAAGGCGTCGCCGCTCTCGAGCAAGTTAAACCGGACGGCGTGCTGCCCGATAGCCTTTTGCGCTTCCTCAATCCGGTCCCACGCTGAAGCAGCGTCCTTGAATTGCGGGTTATCCTTGACTGCTTGCTTCAATTTCTCTTCGGCGGCCTTTTTGCTTTTGATCAAATTGGCATCAAGCAACGCCGCCTGTCCGCCATTGAGCGCCTTGCGGCTGTTTTGTACCCCGAACAATTCTTCCTTGGCTCGCCTTGCGTTCTCGGCATCGCGCGCACTGTAGGCCGTTAACAACACCTCCATGCGATAAAGCCGGCTTAAGATGTAAGGCAACCGCTGATCGCGCTGATATTCCAACTCAGCCACGGTCATCAAGCGGCTCGTTCGGCCCGGATGTCCTGAAACGAAGATCAGCTCGTTCTCGGCAGCTCCCGCTTTGCTCCATTTAAGGTAATGTTCGATCTTGGCCGGCTTATCATTTTCGTAAGCGCGGAAAAAAGCCACATCAAGGTCGAAGCGTGGGTATTCAAAGTTGTCGGGGTCGCCGCCGAAGAAGGCAATCTGCTGTTCGGGAGCGAAAACCAACCGCACATCGGTGTACTTCTTGAAACGGTAGAGATGATATTGGCCGCCTTGATAAAGGGTCACGACGTCGCTGCGCAGCCCGGTTTTATCGAGCGATTCCTTTTCAATTTCCGCGATTATCGCCCGGCGCGCCAGAAAAGCTTGTTCCGCGGTCATCTCAGCCTTTACCACTGCGTTGACCCGGTCGGTTACGTTCTCGATGCTCATGAGAACGTTCAACTCGAGGTCATGACACCGCTTCTCCTCGGCGCGTGTCTTTGCATGAAAACCATCTCGGTAATAATCGTGATCCTTGTCGCTCAGTTTCTGGAGACAATCAGCGCCCACATGATGATTGGACATTACCAAACCCTCCTCGGAAACGAACGATCCCGAGCCGCCGCTATTAAAGCGCACGGACGCTTTTTGCAGATGTTCCAGCCATCGATCGGTAAGGTCGAATCCATACCGCTCCTTGATTAGCTTGCGTGGCGGATCATTGAACAGCCACATGCCTTCATCAGCGCGGGCTGCCGACAAAAGCGACCACGCGATTAGGATCGCGGCCATCTGTAAACGAGAGATCATTTGATTTGATTTGATTTGATTTGATTTGATTTGTGATTCGAGAATTCGAGGTTGTCGAAACCTTAGCTCTAATGAAGCGCTCGATTTTGCAGGTGTATAGCGCGCCTGCCTTCGTGCGCGACGCAGACTTTCAGTCTGCGTTACGCCAAACACATCCTTCACCTTCATGGCCTCGACAGTCACGACGCGATCCGAGAACTCGCCCTAAAATCCACCTGCCAATTGTTTGCCTATACAAAACAGCTTGCTGTTTGTGCGAATGAAAAGCTGGCCTTGGGCTGCCGGGATGGATGAACGCGTTTCGTTATCTCCAGCCTCACCCATTGAAATCGCGTTGAGAACTTTGCCTTGATTCGCATCAACGACGATCACATCGCCGCTAAATCGCATGAAATAAATCTTCCCATCCGCTCCGGTGGGTGACGATTCGATCTTCCCGCGGCCTGGCAAAGCCTCGATGGTCCACTTGATTTTTCCGGTTTTCGGCTCCACGCGCGAAAGAGCACTCCTGTTTTCACCGCCTGCATCGCCAACAATGAAAAAGTCATCTTGATAGAACAATGGCGTCGGCACATCCGAGGAAATCGCAGAATTCCTTTCACTTTTCCAAGCGATAGCCGAGTCATTGAGCAAGCCCGAACCTCCCGCTTTGATCGCGTAAATCGGATCTCTCTTTGGCGCGCAGACTAATATGACTCCCGCGCCGGCGATAGGCGAAGGCACCAAGCGCCAATGGCCGATCCGTGTCGGATTCCATGTCCCCCAACGCCAGAGCTCTTTGCCCGTCCCAGGATCGTGCCCGGTCAGATCATCGCCACCAACGACAAGAATCTCTTTTCGTCCGTTGAATTCGAATGGAACTGGCGTTGAGAACGCTTCCAGAGATTCGGCGACCGCCTGGCTCGGACGAACGTGGCGCCACAAGGTTTTGCCCGACGCCGGATCGACGGCCAGCAAGTACGATTCATTCGGCCCGTCGGTGCGGCCACGCCCTCGAACCGGAACATTGCGCTGGAGAACTTGCACATAGAGTTTGCCGTTATGGAGGAGAGGGCTGGCGGCAAAGGTCCATTGAAACGAAAAGTCGCCGTAATCCTTTTGAATATTCCGCGCCCAGAGTTGTTTTCCGGCGAGATCATAGGCGGCCAATTCTCCGTTTCCGTAAAAAAATACAACCAGCTTGCCATCTGTAACCGGCGAAGGAGACGCATAATTGCTCTTCTCATCACGCCGATAGCCGACGCTAGGCTGATGTTGCCAGAGGACTTTGCCGGACTTTCGGTCGATACAAATTGCTTTGAGTGTTTTGTTCTGCTCATCCCCCGATGGGACGAAAACCTGATCACCCCAAATCACGGGTGTGGCAGCGCTCGGTCCGGGTAAATCGGTTACCCATAAAACATTTTCGGTCTTGGACCAGGCGTCTGGCAGGTTCTTTTCGCTGGAAGATCCGTTAAAGTTTGGGCCGCGCCATTGAGGCCAGTTCTCAGCAAAGGTCAGCGCCGCGAAGCCGCATAGGATGGAGAGGAATGTTAGAGATCGCAATAGTTTCATAGCACGTTCCTAAGTGTCGATTGATTAAAAACTATGTTCATTATCCGGAAAATCAAAACTCGGAAACCAAAAATTGCCATTTGCCCGTGCGCACGGCGCCTGGATTGTGATTTGGGACTCAGCAAAGCGTGCAGTTCGAAGACTTCCTGTTTCATGGTCCGAGGCGCTGGACCGACTTCGCTCCAGCCGAGTCCGGCGCGGTCATACGCGCACATTCTCACCCGCGACGACAAAAGGTCCCGAACGCGAGACCAGTCTTTGGAAGATCCGCCGCCGCCCGATTCGAAAATGACCGTTGGACTTCCGTTAGTTGGGCGGTGCAATGAAAATGGCGCTTGTGGCCGCCAATATCTACCAGGATGCCGGGAGCTGGCCCGCGTGAAGACGTTTGCCCCATTCGCCAGTTCAGGCGACAAACCGAATAGAGTTAATAAAATCCCGACACCGAACTTCGCGAGACGTAATGTTAGGTTCACTATTTCATATTTGCGGCACTCCGGAAACCAAGAAAAATCAACACCGGCAGATTTCAGGAACAGGTTCATGCTGTTCATGCTGCTCGGCGAAGAAAAAATGTTGTGCAACCAATTCGTCTAGAGATATCGTCTCAGTAATTGAACCTGAGAGCGCGTCACCGAATAGTTAAACGTGTCCAAAGCACGGGCGGTGGATGTACGCGAGCAGGGTCAGCCTCCGCGTGGAGGCAAGCAAATTCACAAACCAGAACCGTTGAGTAATATGAAAAAACTCCTCACCCTCGCAGTGAGCGCCGCTGTCGCCGTCAGCGTTTTTGCCGGTGAGTTCCCTGATATTACGATCAAGGACCTCAGGACAGCGATCGAGGCCAAGAAAGTAACCGTCATCGACGTCAATGGAAGAGGCTCTTGGAGGAAAGGCCGCATTCCGACGGCGATTGACTTTGCCAGTCATAAAAACGACTTGGCCAAAGTCTTACCCAAAGACAGAAGCGCACTGGTCGTCGCGTATTGCACCGGACCTACCTGAATGGCGTATCAAACTGCGGCCCGTGCGGCCAAGGATCTCGGTTATACCAATGTGAAGCACCTTTCTGCCGGAATCACTGGTTGGAAACAAGCCGGGGAGAAAATAGAGTCCGGCGACGAGAAGAAGGATTCCAAGAACTAACCTGTTTGACGCTTTCCTGAAAGGCGCCTCGGCCGATAGCGGAGGCGCCTGTTTTTTTCTAGCCGCGGATGGCTAATTTGAGCTCGCTCCTGAATTGGTGATCTTATTGAATCCTAGGGACAGGGATCGTGGACGGCCCCAGACTTAAGATCGTTTCATGGATTTGCGATTTCAGATTTGCGATTTGCGATTGAACGCAGCGCCTCCATCGGATCGACTTTCGCGGCTCGGCGCGCCGGCAACCAGATAATCTCAAAGTCGTTGTTCGGTTGTGGGAATCAGATGTCCCACTCGTGGGAAAAATATAACTTAAGTTCAGACGAGGATTTGCACTCCGCTCGATCCGCGCTTGTCATAACACAACCATACGCAGTACTTTCCGATTCTGAAGTATCGCATCGCCATCTTCGATTTTGACGGCACGCTGGCGGACACGCTGCCGTGGATGCGCAGTATCTTTAACGAATTGGCCGACGAGCAGGGCTTCAGGCGAGTCGAACTCAGCGAATACCACCGCTATCGCGACCTTCACGGAGCGGCTCTGCTGCGCGAGTTGGGTTTGCCACTGCGGAAACTGCCCCGCGTCATGAACAGTATGCGCCGGCGAATGGCCGACCACAGAGGTACGTTGTCCCTCTTTCCCGGGATTGCCGACGCGTTGCATCGCCTGGCGGTGAGCGGAGTTCAGCTGGCTATCGTGAGCTCCAACTCGCGTGAGAACGTGGAACGCTTTCTTGGAAGGGACAACGCCGGATTGATTGGGTGCTATGCGTGTGGCGTTTCGATGTTTGGCAAAGCCTCGAAGCTGCGTCAGGTCCTGCGTCGGAGCGCAGTGCAGCACCAGTATGCGATTTACATTGGCGATGAGATTCGCGACGCGGAGGCAGCAAAAGCAGCCGGAATCGCTTTCGGCGCGGTGACATGGGGTCAACACAGTCAGGAAGCACTGCGCGCGCAGCGTCCGGCGGAAATTTTTGCCACAGTCGCTGATATGAGCGACAAGCTTTCCTGAATATTGCCAGCGGCCGCCCCGCGAGCCGTCACTGTACGAGTGGGATTGGGACCGTCTCCGGCGCGGTAATCGGAGCGCGGATGCCCACATCGGCGCAGTTTCGATGCGACCTCTTACATCGCGGATGTGGGCATCGGCGCACCTGTACCAGCGTCCCAATGTGGTCTGTTTCGATTTAGGACGGCCGCAAACTGCCGTCGCGGACTTCCCATCGCGCGAGGCCGGCGCCTTGGCCAGGCGACCAGTTCTCTTCGGTGGCGGTCATGAAGACCTGGCTTCGCGATTGATGAGCCAAGTGCAGCAGGGGCAGAAAGGCATTGCGGCGGTTGACATCAAGCTCCCCCATAATGTCATCCACAAGCAAGATCGGCGGTGTGCCATGCAATTCAGTCAGATATTCGGCTTGCGCAATCTTCATGGCGATGGCCACGGAACGCTTTTGGCCTTCGCTGGCGAATTGCGCGGCGGACTGATCGGCGACCATCAGGCGCAATTCGTCCCGGTGGGGTCCAATGAGAGTCGAGCGATACAACTGTTCGCGCGGACGTGACCGCGCCAGTTCAACGGCGAAATCCTGCTTTACGGCCGGATCATATTCCACACGCAACTCCTCATGGCCGCCAGCAATGCGACGGTAAGCGCTGTTCACCAGAGGCGAAAGGCGCGGCATCAGTTCATGACGAAGACAGATGAGGCGCTGTCCAACATTGATGATTTCGCGCGTGAAACTTTCCAACGTTGCTTCATCGGAGGAGCGCTGTTTCAAGAGAGCATTCCGGGAGCGAAGCGCTCGAACGTAACGCTGCAAGAGAGGGAGGTAGGTGGGATGCGTCTGGGCGAGCAACAAATCCATAAAACGCCGGCGCCGGCTGCCAGGGCCTTTCACGAGTTGCAGATCTTCCGTGCAAAAAACGACGGCGCGAAAGGTCCCGTAATAATCTCCCACCTTCGACACGGCCTGTCCGTCGAGGCTCAACTTCCGTTCTTGAGCTGACCAATACATTTTAATGTCGTGCTCATGCTGTCCGACGATGCGTGCGCCGACAAAGAAACCCTTTTCTCCGTGCCGAACCATTTGTGCGTTCCCGACGCCGCGAAAGGAGCGGAGCGTGGCCAGGAGATAGACGGCTTCCAACAAGTTGGTTTTTCCCTGCGCGTTGTTGCCCATCAACAGGTGAAGACCCGGTTGAAAATCAACGTCGAGCCACCGGTAATTCCGGAAATCTCGCAGCCGCAAGTGAGCCAAATGCACGGAAAGGAATTACCCGCTCAATCATCGAAAGGCAGGCTTTTTTTCGGGTTGCATCGAGGTCCTTAACGGCTTTTACGCAGTCAGCGCAGTCAGGTCTTCGCGCTTGACAATTAGCCGGGTTGCCGAAGAAACATCACCCCTTAGTGCGTTGTCGGGTCGGGCATCTTCAATAGGGGTCCCCAGAATCGCATTACAGTTAGAACGCAATCAGCTCTGCGCGCGGCCATGTCCAATCTATGACTAACCGGCGCGTTATCATTGATTAGTTTTGCAGCACTAAAATATGAGCGATACATCGCTGGGAAAAGCATCGCCACACATGGGTTACGGCTCGATGGCCGGCATTATTATTGCCGCGAGTGAACGTTTCTTGGGATGGTTCCAGATGTCCATTCAATCGTCAGTTGCCAAGGGCGCATCCGCATCGCTGCCCGACGACTTTCTGTCGCAATTCCTGGTTGAGGCTGATGCTTTTGCCACTAGTTGTTGCCGGGAACTGGCCACTATGCTGCGCGAGACTTCAACTCAGGCAGAACTGCGCGAAACATCTGAGCCCGTCCTGGCGAAGCTCATCCGAAACCGATGCCTTGACGCGCTGGACAGCATCCTCGTGGGCTATGTGGAAGTGCTGATGGAACTGCGGATTAATCTGGGGGGTGTTCAGGAACGGCTCGGTGACTCACGAGTGCGGGACGCACTGGCGCATCCCGCGCCGGTCAATCTTGACCAAGGCGAGCAGCGGACGGCGTCGGCGCGCCGAGGACGCACGGGCGCGGTCCTGAAGATTCTCGAGTACATCGATGCGTTCGACAGCTTGCCGCGTGAATTGCTTGATTACGGCGGCGTCAAGCTCTTTGGCGCTGAGGCCGACTTCAATATGCAAAAGGATTTCGTCTTGAGCATCCAGGATGGCATTCAACCGAAGTATCAGGCTGCTTTGGGGTCGTTGGAAGGTTTTGAGGAAATCAAAAAGAAGCGCTGGGAGGACCAACGCTCGGCAGAGTCCGCGGTGGTAAAAGAAGCCGCGATGAACGCATTAATGGCGGGCCAAACAAAGAGATCGAGTTTGGGTTCATGGCGATCGGAGGTATTTGCGCAATCCTCGTCTGGGTGGTCTTTAGCAGCGGCTTAACGCATCCTTACGTGCTGGGCGGCGCTGGGTTGGTCGCGTTGGTGGGCATGTTTTTCTTCTTCCGAGGCATTCTCAATCTGACGAAGCAGGTCCCTGCCCCGCCCCACCTTTCAATTTACGCCAGTCTCGTCCCATTCAAAAACCGTTCTCCTTTTTGGAACTTGAGGACGTTTTCGGTTGTGACACGCGCAATCTCACTGAGCGCTTCGTGGGTTAGGAAAGCTTGATGCGCCGTGATGAGGACATTGGGGAAAGAGAGCAAGCGGGACAATTCGTCATCGAGGAGAACTTTGTCAGAGAGATCTTCGAAAAAGATCCCTTCTTCTTCCTCATAAACATCCAGCGCAACTCCGGCCAGAAATCCGCTCTTCAAGGCTTCGATTAGAGCGGCTGTGTCAATCAGTTTGCCTCGACTGGGTATTGATGAGGATCGCTCCAGGCTTCATCTGAGCAATCGTGCGTTCGTTCAACAGATGAAATGTCTCCGGCAACAGCGGCACATGCAAAGAAACGAAGTCGCTGACACTGAGCAAGGTGGCAAAATCGACGTATTCAACCCCGTGCGCCGTTGCCCAATCCACGGACGGAAACGGATCGTAGGCGAGAACTCGAGTCCCGAAGCCGCGGAAGACTTGCGCAGCGATGCGGCCGATCTTGCCAGTCCCAACGATCCCAATGCTCTTGCCATAAACGTCAAAACCAACGAGACCGGACAATGAGAAATTGTGTTCGCGCCCTCGGTTGTAAGCTCGATGAATTTTTCGATTCAAGGTGAGCAACAGGCCAACGGCGTGTTCAGCGACGGCGTGTGGCGAGTAAGCCGGCACACGAACGACGGCGATATCGAGAGATTTCGCCGCCGCCAAATCGACATTGTTGTAGCCCGCACATCGGAGCGCGACCAGTTTGACGCCGAGTTCCCCCAGAAGTTTGAGGCACGATTCATCGATGCGATCATTCACAAAAACGCAGACGGCCCGTGCACCCTGAACGGTCGATGCCGTTTGGGCGTCGAGGCGAAATTCGTGGAATCGCCAGCCAATTTTGTCCTGTCCTGGCGATCGCTCAAAATAATAGCGGTCGTACGGTTTGGCATCGTAAAGGGCTGCGTTCATCTGACTGCCGAGTTTGACTGAGCATTTAAGACAATTCGGTTCGAAAATCGCTTAGAACCGGTTTTAGAATGGCAGCAGCCGAGGTGACGAGGCTCTAATTTGAGGCGTAAGGCGGAATACTTCAGAGCCTCGTCACCTCGGCTGCTACCACCTTTGATTGAGCCTTAGCGCCCCTGTTCCCAGCGCAAAAAGAATTGCTGTCAAAGAGGGACGATCGTTACCATCCGTGGCGATGAAGCCTACTCCGCGATTAATCTTTGCCGTCGTCATGTTCTGTTTTTTCGTCTCGGGCATGGCGGGGTTAGTTTATCAAATTGTCTGGACGCGGTATCTGGCGCTCTTTCTGGGACACACGAGTTATGCTGTCGTGGCTGTGCTGGTGGCATTTATGGGTGGGCTGGCCCTGGGCAACGCGTGGTTTGGCATGCGCGCCGACCGGGCCACGAAGCCGCTGGCTGTTTATGGCTGGCTCGAGATTGGCATTGGCATTTATGCATTGGTCTTCCCGGTGTACTACAGGCTTTGTCACGAGGGCTTCATCGGCTTGGCACGTCAACTCCACCTCGAATCTGGCACGAACGGCCTGCTCGTGCTCAAGTTTGGATTCAGCTTTCTTACGATATTGCTTCCAACCTTCATGATGGGGGCAACGTTCCCGGTGCTGACGAAATTTGTGACCCGTTCACTTTCGGAACTTCGGGAACGCGTCGCGGCGCTCTATTGCATTAACAGCGTGGGCGCCGTGGCCGGCTGTTTGGTGGGCGATTTCTGGTGGATTCCATCCATTGGCTTGGAAATGACCGTCTATGGCGGCGCAATCCTGAATATCGCGGTTGGGATTGTCGCTCTCATGCTGAGCAAGCGGATAAGAGAAGGCAAAGACTCTCTGCCGGCCATTGAGCCAATCGCCAAGCCGGGCGAAGAACGATTCACTGCGGCCGAACTACGGCTCGCCATTATTGGAATCGGGCTATCTGGATTTGTCGCGATGCTTTACGAAGTGGCCTGGACGCGGTTGCTGGGCCTCGCTCTCGGCTCAAGCACACACGCGTTTTCCATCATGCTGATCACATTCATCACCGGCATCGCTGTCGGGGCGTGGATCATTTATCTCTGGAAAAATCTACGCCGCACGCTCGAGGCATTTGCCTGGGCGGAGATCGCTTTGGCCGGAACGCTGTTCGCTTCGATGTTTTTTTACGAATACTTGCCGTACTGGTTCGCCAAGCTGGCGGCGCTTCTCAATCGCCAGCCAGACGCCTATCCGCTCTATCAATTCTTCAAGGCTATTATCTGTTTTTCGGTCATGTTCATTCCCACCGTTTGTCTGGGCATGACGCTGCCCTTGGTCAGCCGGATTGCAACCGAGGAATTGGCGCGGACCGGGCGGTCGGTTGGCAAAGTCTTCGCGGTTAATACGCTTGGCACTGTTCTGGGCGCCATTGTGACCGGCCTATGGCTCATGCCGGCTTTCGGGTTAGCGTGGACGTTTGCCATCGGCATAGTCGTTAACGCGTTGATTGGATTCGCGCTGTTGCAGAGGCATCAACTGGCCCGTCATTGGCTTTTGCTATTGCCGGTCGGAATTGGCCTGCTCGTCTTGACCGGGCTGATGTTTGGTGAGAGTTGGAAACGAACATTGTCTCTTGGGCTCTGGCGCAGCCCTGTTCCACCTCCCAGCATGGAGGCTTACCGCCAGATGGCCCAGGCTGACACATTGAAATTCCATCGCGATGGCGCTGGATCGACAGTTGTTGTCATCGAGCAGAAGCACGGCGACAAGAAACATCTGGGACTCAAGGTCAATGGCAAGGCCGATGCCAGCACGAGCATCGATATGACAACGCAATTGCTTTCCGGCCATATTCCAATGCTGCTGCGCCCGCAATCGCAACAAGTTCTGGTGGTGGGCTTAGGAAGCGGAATGACTTGCAGCGCCGTCGCACGCCACCCTTCCGTCCAACGAGTGGACGCAGTCGAAATCTCGTCCGAAGTCGCGGAAGCCGCAAAACTCTTTGGGGCGTACAACGACAATTTTTGGACGAACCCACGGGTCAAGCTTGTGATCGAGGATGCCAAATCTTTTTTGAAGATCACTGATCAACAGTACGATGTCATCGTGAGCGAACCGTCCAATCCCTGGATGGCAGGGGTGTCCGGCGTGTTTAGCCGCGAGTACTACGAGAGTTGCCAAGCGCGCTTGAAGCCCGATGGCCTGATGGCGCAATGGGTCCAGATTTATGAGACGAGCGATCAAACATTGAACATGGTGTTGACCACGTTCGGATCGGTATTTCCTTTCTTCAGCGTGTGGCATCCGGCGTCGAGTGACCTTGTATTGATTGGATCGACACGGCCGTTCAAGGCCGATTTGGCGGCACTCGAACAGCGTTTCCAAGAGCCGAGTGTGAAATCGGACCTCCAACGAATCGAGATTACGCGGCTGCCCGTGTTGCTCGCGCGCGAAATCGTATCGCAACAAAACGGCAGCTTTATGGCGCCGGCGCAAGGGACCATTCATAGTGACTTCTATCCGGTGTTGGAATTTCTCGCGCAGGAAGCGTTCTTCGTTGGGCGAGCGACGGCTGGATGGCGGACTTTTGACGAGTCCTTTTTGACGCGGCCGATGACGCTGCTGGGCGATTACTTGCAAAAGCACCAGTTGACTGAAGCCGACTACAAAGCGCTGGGGAGTTTTTACATGGAGTATCGCTTGCCGAAACCCGACATTTTCCGTTCGCTTCTTCTCCGATGGCAGCAGGAAAAACCCGAAGCCACACTGCCGATAGAGTTAATGGCGGAGGCATCCGACCAGATTCTAACTGCCGAATTGGAAGCCCTGCGTCTGGCCCCGCGACAGGACATGCTAATGAAGCATGCTGAAAAAGATCCGGAACCACTGCGCATGTATGCTTCCTATCTAATTCAGACCTATCGATCGCAGCGATCGGTGTTTTATCGTCCGCCGAGCGAAGAATTGGAAAAGGTCTTGCAGCGTTTGCTCGAGACAAATCCGGCAAACCGGCGCGTTTATCAATTGCACTTGGCGGAACTTGCTTGGGATCGCGGCGATGACCAAGCGTGTTTTGAATTTGGGCAGAAAGGCTTGGATCCCGACATCGAGCGAGGCGGACGCATCAGTTTTTCGATTGATCATCGAGCGCCGCGGTACGTTCTATATCGCATGATCGAAAGCTTTTGGCGCACCGGCAAACTTTTGGACGCGGCACGGCTTTGTCAGGATGCCACGCAAGGTCGATATACCGGGACCTATCCATTGCTCGACATGACTTGCCGCAAGATTGAGGGGTACGTTACGTCATTGCGCACTGAGCCGGTGCAATAATGGGGCAATAAGGACGGTTACAAAGTTGCATAGTCAAATCGGTTAAACTTGTTAAATGGTTAAATGAGCGGGGCTCCGTCGCACTGATTGAACTGACTAACCAATGTCCGTTTCGCTGCCACGCGCCGGAATTCTATCGATCTTCCATCGCCATTGAAGTTTCAGACCAGGCGATAGCTGAAAGGTTTTGTCCATACCTAACCCCGGCGCCGGGGCGCGAGCTTTCGCTTGAAGAACTGAGTTCGTGCCTTCGCGCACGGCTCGATAGTCGGTCTGGCCAGAAAACTTCACACCCTTCCAAACAGTGGATAAGCCCTTTTCGAAGCCTTCGTGAAAGATGATCTCACGGTCTTCGTTTGACTGAGGCGCATTGAGGCAGCCGAGACAAAAGCTCACCGAGAGGAGTCTGACCAGAACTACGCGCGATCCTTCAGAAGCCTCGCGGAAACTTCCGGGTGAAAGAGGACACTTCGACCTGTTACTGTGTGGAAGGGAGCGTCGGCCCAGCCACGCTGCGCGCGTGGCGCGGCAAGTTAAGACAGCCGACAATCCCGGTGGCATGGGTCGAAATCGGAAAAGCCTACCTGAGTTATCACTTGATGAGCCTTTATGCAGGTGATGATTCCAAAACGTCCAAGGCATTGAAGGCACGTATGCAGGGCAAGACGTGCTTCAATCTCAAGAGCCGTGACCAAGCACTTTTTCAGGAACTCGACCAACTGACGGGCCAAGGAATTAACGGCTTTCGAAAGGCCGGGTTCATCGGCGACGGTGAACCCGTCTCAGCAAATAGTATTGAACAGAAGACCGCCAAGACCGCGAAACCGCCCTAAGGTTTCTTCGGCAGCCATTTCTCCCAATTCTTGGCGAAGGCATCGACATTCTCCTTGGTGACTGGCGTGAGGGGCGTGTTGTCGATGGCTTGCGCGGGATGTTTCTTCAAATGCAGTTTGTTCACGAGCTGTTCAACGGCACGGTAACCGTACCCATAGACGTCCTGTGAGAGAAGCAACGGCACGTGCCCGCTGCGGACGTAGGCCAATTGCTGCGGCAACGCATCGACACAGACACACTTGATCGTGCCCGGGCTCCACCGGAGCGCGTTATCGGTGAAAAGCGGCCACCCGCCCAGCAAGCCCCAGCCAGTAATATCCGGATTGGCTTGCATCACCTGCTCGATCTTCGCCACGGCGTCCTGCGGAGTCTCCTTGTGGTAATAAATGTCAAGCAGCTTGATTCCGGGATGTTTGCTGGCCGCGCTGCGAAAACCGGCGGCGCGCCGCTGCAAATTGGCCGCGGTCGGATTCCCATCGATGGCTGCGATCACCCCTTTCCCATTGAGCAGTCTGGCCAATTCCTCGAAGGTCTGCTCGCCGCATTTGAAGTCGTCGATGCCGAGAGCGAGAAAGCGCTTACTCGCGGGCGCATCGCCGGAAAACGTCACCACGGGCACGCCTTGTTGGACGGCTTTGTTGATCGCATCGGTCAATTTATTGGCATCTGAGCAACTGATAATAATGCCGTCGCAACCGCCCAGAACCAATTGTTCGAGCAGTTCGACCTGTTTTTGCGCGTCCTCTTCGTTGGGGGTGCGCCAATCAATCTTGATCTTCAAACCATGTTTGGCGCTAAGTTCGCGCGCGGCATCGTTCGCGCCCGATCTCGCGGCCTCGAAAAACGGATTGCCCTGCGATTTGGCGATCATGCCAAACGCATAATTTTTTTGAGCGCGCGCGACGGAAGGCATTGAGAGAACACTGAGCAGAAGGATGGGCAGAACAGCAGATAATTTCATTCACGAACGCTAGCGGCTCGAAGATCGAACGGCGACAGAAAAACAGCGCGCGCGAATCCGTCACCACCGCTAAATCGAACCACAGAACATTGGTGCGTTTCAGCTTCGCCAAGGGCAGGGCGCGTCACTCCGTGCGCGCCGTAATTTGCGTTTCGCACAACATTCTTTGTTCCATGCCCGGCGCGCACGGGAGTGAGGCACCCTGCCACCGATGTGTGTCACCGCTACTCAATCTTGCCTTGCGAACTGATGACGAGGGACCCGGCCACGCGGACCGCGGTTGCGAGGCCGTGTTCCTGACGCAAACGAACAAGCCACTCGCGCTGGACATCGATGAAGGCGCGCGCCGCATTCTTCACCGCATGAAACCGTTTGTAGAAATCCGCTATCATTTGCGCTGAAGATTCATCCGCATCGGGACGCAGCGCGAGCAGCAAATTGTCCGCGCCCGCCTGAATAATGGCGCGCCGCAAGGTTAAGATTCCTTCCGCCGACTGGATTGGATCGGCCCCCGAATCCGAAGCTGACAACGCGACTAACTCAGTGCCAGCCAACTTCAAGGTTCCAATTTCTCCAGCCGTCAGGATTCCGTCGTCGTCCGACTGCGGAATTGCCCCGCGCTCCCAGGAAGCCAACGTCGGTTGTGCTCCGGCCAGCATGACGCCGGAACGATAGAGAGGGCTTACGGCCTGCGCGGCGGCCGTCCTGGCGAAATCCGGCATGAAACTTCCTTGAGCTGCGCCACTGACAAAAGCCGGGCCATCGACCGGCCCAACTCTTTCCGGCTCGCTGTGTCCATCTTTAGCTTGGACTGGCGGCGACGAGGGCAAGAAGAAACCAGCGGTTGCAAGATGCAAGATACGCGGACGATTGGTGAAAGACAGCTTTCCTTCGGTGGCCTCATCCTGATAGTGGACTGTGAATGGCGATTGCAATTGCCTGGCTAGTAATCCTACTAGAGCCACTTCCTGAGCGATCGCGGAGAGTTGCGGCAACTGTGGAAGCGGGAGGAGCCATTGCTTGGAGGCGTTCATTGTCGTGAGATTGGTTTCCGCGCCCGCTGCGCCCGCCATTGAAAAGGAGAAATCCGGGCTGCCCAGGATTAACAACGGGCCTTGATGACTGGTTTTTTTCTGACCCACAAGATCGCGGGCGGTCGAGACGTAACGAATAGCGTACTTTTCGCCTAAAAACTTGCCCTCGGAAGTGAGCAGCGCCGCGAACGAAACCAAGTTCAACCCTGCATCAGGACTGATAACGACATTTGGGGTTCCGTTAGGCAGAAGACGTTCAACGGGCGCCCAAAGCTGCTGGTACAATGCTTCCAGAACATCCGCCAACGGTTCGTGGTTTGCCGCGCCAGTCGTTGCAGGGTTGCTGGGCTGAGAGGCACTCTCTTGAGTTTGAAGTTCTGGCGCTGAACCTTCGGCTGGCTTCACCGCGGGCAATGTTGGAATTGCACTGCCCCGAGCGACCGCATGAACGCTGGCTATCTTGGCTTCGATAGGGCCCGCGCGCCCGAGCGAAACCCAACGCGGTTCCCCAATCGACGCCAGAACAATTGCGCCATAGCACGGTTCCCATTGGTTTGTGCCCAAGCAGCGCGCATAACGGACAAAATCGACCAGAACACCATGTTCCGGAAGACCGTATTTCACCTCTTGCCAGGTCACATCGAACGCGCGGCGAGTGCGTCCAATTCCCGGAACATGCTTGGCCAATGCCTCTTCCTGCACTTTCAGGTGGGTCACAAGCGTCTTTCGATCCGTCTGAGAACGCTCGCTTGCTTTAGAAGCCCCGTCGGCAGGAATTTCAACAAGTGTTTCGGCCAATTGCGCTTTGGTCGCGCGCAACACGGAGATCTGTTCGCGGAGCTCAGGCAAGCCGCTCATTTGCGTGATTAAGCGATCCTCCAAAAGAGCATCCTCGATCACTCCCTTGGATCTAAATATGGCTAAAGCAAGCGCAGGAACGTCATCCAACGACGCGGCCAGAGCCAATGGATTCAGGGGATCTTCATAGGCTAGGCGCTGCAGCTCAGATCCGTACCACGCGATCGCACCAAGCAGCTGAAGTTTCGCCCGGACCGCGCGAGAACCGAGTTGAATCGCCTGCGTTTGGCCCCCCTGACAGTTAGCCATGCCCGCCCAACTCGAAAGAGCCATCGTTGTCTGAGGGTGATCTGGACCGAGAGCTTTTTCAGCCGTCTGGACGGCGCGTTCATAAAGAGGAGCGGCTTTGGCAGGGTCTCCCATCTTCTGATAAAGGCCAGCGAGGTTATTCAGGCTGGCGGCGGTTTCGGGATGGTTGGGACCGAACGTTTTCCCGGTGATTTCCGCAGCGCGTTTAAGCAGTGGTTCAGCTTTGGCGGTGTCACCTTTGCCGGTGTGCAGACCGCCAAGGTTGTTGAGTGTCGGAAGATGCCCCGGAGCATCCGGAGGCAACAGCTCCTCTTTGATTTTGGCAGCGCGTTCGAGCAATGGTTCCGCTTTCGCGGGGTCTCCTAAGGCGCGCTGAATTTCGCCCAGGCTTTCCAGACACTCGGCCAGAGGGGGACTGTTCGTTGCATCCAGGATTTTCGCGGCTTGTTCCAGCATCGGCTTGGCCTTGGCCAAGTCCCCTTGAGCAGAATGCAATTTCCCGACGCTTGATAAACTGGCGCCCACATCTCGATGATCGGGCGGCAACGATTGTGCGCGCAGTTTCAGGGCCTTTTCGAGGAGTGGCTTCGCTTTGGCCGGTTGTCCCTTGGCCAGGAGAAGTTCGCCAAGGTTATTCAGCGCCGGGGCGGACTCGATATGCTCTGAGCCCCAGAGTTTCTCGTTATTCTTCAGTACCTGCTGCAACATCGGTTCCGCTTTGTCGAATTGGCGCGTGCCGCGATACAAATTCCCCAAGGCGTCCAAAGTCTTCGTTACGGCGGGGTCATCGGGCCTGGACTTTTTCTTCTGATTTTGCAGCGCGCGTTGAAGGAAGGATTCGGCCGGGGCAATTTCCTTTTTCTCAATGTGCGCCTCCGCTGATTTTAGATCGAGTTCCGGAGGACGATTCGTATCCTTGGGATCAAAGGGGCGATTTGCAACTTCCACAGGGTTCTCTGGAGGCGCAGATGGTTGACCGTCGGAAGAACCCGCGTCTTTCTGAACCGGTTTTTCCTTGGCGGCGCGCGCCTCAGGAGTTTTGGCCTTGGCAGCAGCATCCTTGGAAGATTCCGTTTGAGCTTCGCGCTGTGCCGACAATTTACTCGCGTAGTTAATCAGGGCGATCAAACCGACAAGCACTGCGATGACGATGGCGCCCGAAATCAGCGGCTTGAGCAAACGGGCCCGAGGCTTCGCAGCCGAGGCCCGCGCGACATTCGCCTGCCCGCTCTGCGCAGCCGCCGCAGCTTCTTCTGCTTCGTCGCCCTCGAGGGTTAGCGTGACATTCCCGAGACGGAGGGTTTGGCCCAGTTGCAGTCGCGCGTCCTGGACGAGCACATCGTTGACGTAGGTCTCGCGCGTATTGCTTAAATCGCGCAACGTAATCGTGTTCGCCGTGACGACAACCTCACAATGGTGTGGAGAAACGGTGGCGTCCTCGATGACGATCTCGTTGTCCGAAGCGCTGCCGAGCCGGTACGCACCGGTCTTAAGGGGAAAAATATCGCCCGGAACGCGGTTGGTAGTGAACCTATACATACGCTGTTTGAGTTGCCGTGACGCTGCTCAGATTGATTCCCGACGCTTATACCACCCGTTCTATCGGCAGGCGAGAGCAATGATGCTTTGCTTCACACCAGCATTGGGTTTGCTACGCGACCTCGTTATCATAGCGCACTCTGCGCTGCGGCAGGGCACATCTGAGCTGCGGCGCCGTCGAGAGCCGCCACGGCCCTCCGACGACAATTCCAAGCTTCCCTCGCATAGGCCGATTTGCTTTCCTTTCCATTCCAAGCGCGCGCAACTGCGGCCGGTGGATGGCGCCGGCGGCTTTTTGGCCGAGTCGAATGCGCTTTCGAAAACTGGGCTCGGCAGCCTGCTATTATAAGGGCGAGAGAAAAGAGTGCCGAAACCGCGCGCGGCCAGCGAGCGTCAACATACTTGCGATCTCGATGATGACAGGAAGTCTCAAACGCCTAGTGTACGCCGCGCTTGTCGCAGGGTTTGTTTTTTCGCTACGCGCGCAAACCACTGCTCCAGCTCCGGCTCGCGGCAATGCGGGCGGCCGCGGCGCCTTCAACCCCGCTGCGACAATTGCCGACCATATGCTGGCGGTTGGCGACACAAATAATGACCAAAAGCTTGAGAAGGCCGAATTTACGGCTTTGGCGGACGCCTGGTTCGACATGCTCGACCTGGATGGCGCCGGGAGATTAAGCCAGGAAGAATTTGTCGAACGGTTCGGAGGCGCTGTTCCGCCGCCGTCAAGTTTTCTTCCACGTGGCGGGGGGTTGCCCGGGGGCGGTCGCGGAGGTTTTTGGAGCAGCCGTTTTGTCGGCCTCTTTATCGCCGTTGATGCCGATAAAGATGCTGTTCTGACCCGCGTCGAGCTGAAGCAAAGCTTGGAGAGATGGTTTGACGACTGGCATGCCGGAAGCCCAGCAATCGATCGCAGCGGTCTGGTGACAGGTCTAAATTCCGTCTTGCCGCGAACGAACATGGGAGGCGCCACAGGAACGGAAGCGCAAACGCCAATTCCCGGTTTGCCAAAACCGCCGCCTTCGCCCGTTCTCGAACCCAAGGACGCGATCGAGACGATTCGTCTCGCGAATGGGTTTCGCATCGAGCTTGCCGCGAGCGAACCGATGATCGAGGACCCCATCACGATTTCATTCGATGAGGAGGGCCGGTTGTTTGTGGTCGAGATGCGTGGATTCATGCTGGACATAGATCGGACTCGCGAACGTGAACCGATCGGGCGGATATCGCTGCTTGAAGATGCGGACCAGGATGGCCATTTCGAGAAGGCCACGGTCTTTGTTGATGGACTCATCCTGCCGCGCACGGTGATGACCGCGTATGGAGGCATCTTCTACGTCTCAGACTACAAACTCTGGTTTGCGAAAGATTCAGACGGCGATGGAAAGGCGGATTACAAGGAACTTGTGGACGCTACGTATGGCAGCGGCAATGTCGAGCATGGGCCGAATGGCATGATGCGGGCGTTGGATAATTGGATTTACAACGCGGAAGCGCCGTACCGTTACCGATTGATCGGCAAAACATTGATCAGGCAACGCACGGAATTTCGCGGCCAGTGGGGCATCACCCAGGACAATTACGGGCGCCTCTTCTACAACGTGAACAACAGCCAATTGCTCGGCGATTTCACGCCGCCTAATTACATGGGACGTAACCCGCACCATCGAAGCTCCGCTGGTTTGAATTTGGCCGTCGCGACTGACCAGCGAGTTTTCACCATTCGCATGAACACGGCCGTCAATCGCGGTTATTTGACGAACGTTCTCGATTCGGCCGGAAAACTCTACGTGTTCAGCTCCTCGTGCAGTCCCGTGATTTATCGCGGCGACAATTACCCGGCGGAATTTCACGGCAACGCGTTTGTCTGTGATCCAAGCGCGAACCTCGTGAAACGAAATCTGGTCTTTGAACGAAACCTCACCTTCACTTCGAAATTCGCTTACGAAGATTCCGAATTCCTCGCCTCGACGGACGAGCGGTTTCGTCCGGTGAATTTGTTCAACGGACCGGATGGCGCGCTCTGGCTCGTGGATATGTACCGCGGGATCAGCCAATATGGCATGTTCATGACCAGCTACCTCCGTCGGGAGACGCTCGAACGCGGTCTCGACAAAGGCATTCATCTCGGGCGCATCTATCGAATTGTTTCTACAAACAAGCTGCCAGCAAAGTTTCCCCGTTTATCCTCGGAGAATTCGGCGGTTCTCGTCGAACGCTTGTCAGATCCGAACGGCTGGACGCGTGACATCGCGCAACGTCTCCTGATCGAACGATCTGACACGTCAATCATTCGCAATTTGCTGCGCCATGCCATGGTTAGCACCAATGTTTTTGGCCGAATTCACGCGCTCTGGACACTGGAAGGTCTCGCTGTTGAGCCTCCGAAAGAAATCCCTGAACCAAGCGCAGTTACAGCTGACACCACGACGAACCTCTTCAGCCTGGTTAACGTCGATTCCAATTTCGTCTTCGAAGCTAATGCTCTCGCAACGAATGTCGCGAATGCTTGTCTGCAACTGATCACCGATCCCGAGCCCAAGGTCCAGGCAGCCGCGATACGAGTGGCGGAAACACTAACCGCCAAAAACATAGCTCAACAGAAGGCTCTGCTGCGAAAGCTCATGGTTCTGCAACAGTTTCCTCCGCCTGACCTCCAACCCGAGGTTGTATTTCAGGCGGCGCTGACAACCGGAAATCTTCCGAAACCAGAATCGCTGCCGGTGCTCGCTGCCATTGCCAGCGCGCACGCCGAGCATTCGTTGATTCGCAATGCGATTCTCAGCGGCCTGCGCGATTGGGAGCTTCAATTTCTTCAGATCCTCCTGGCAGATCCTCGCTGGCAGACTCCGCAGCCTGAGCGCGGCGCGTTGCTTCAGGCGCTGGCCAGCGCCATCATTACCGAGCGCGATTCCCGAAAGAGCGAGACATTGCTTACTTGGGCGGCCGGACAAAAAGCTGCGCAACTTTGGCGGCGAAAGAGCCTGTTGGATGGAATGGCCGTGGTCGCCCAAAACCGTTCCTTCCAACCGATTCGTCTCGATGCCGCTCCGGCAGCCTTTGAAACCATTGCCAAACTGGATGATCCTGTGGTGCGCCAGCAAAGTGAACGGATCAAAAAGCTCTTCGCGTGGCCGGGCCATCAATCAGAAGCTAGACCCTCCACAGGGGAGTCCACTCGTCCCACAACGCAACAAGAACGTTCGACAATCGCTGCCGGAAAAGTTCTCTACGAACAGGTATGCGCGGGTTGCCATGGATTGTCTGGAGAAGGCCTGACGACCCTTGCCCCACCGTTGGCGAATTCGGATTGGGTGCTCGGATCGGAAAACCGACTCGTTCGTATTGCGCTGCATGGCGTAGCTGGTCCGATTCATGTCAATGGCACCAAGTACGAGCCTCCACAGACGCTGCCCGATATGCCGTCGCTTCGAGATGCCTTGGACAACGGCCGGATTGCCGCTGTTCTTAGCTACGTTCGCCAGAGTTTTGGCCATGCCGTTTCTCCGATCGCTCCCGATCGCGTCGCCGAGATTCGACGTGACACAGCCCAGCGAGAACTGCCTTGGACCGAAACGGAACTGCTCGAGATCAAATGAGTGGAAACCGCAGTTGTGACCACGAAAAACACGAAAGACACGAAACAAGAAAAGATTGCCAAGACCAGGCAACTCACGCGCTGAGTGAAATCACCTACTAAAGCTTGCCGATCGCGCGGCTCAGCCCATATTGGCTCTTATTGAAATCACTGATAGCACGCAGGTACCCCAGGCGGACTCGAGCCAGTTCCTGTTCGGCCTGGATCGTTTCGAGGACAATTCCCAATCCGGCTCCGTTCCGCAAAAGTGACCAGAAGAATCGCGTTTGCCACTGCTACGCCAATCGACATGATGGCGCCCATGAACGATTGAAGGTTCACCGTCGTTCCCGTTAGCCACAAGATGAGCACCACACCCGCGATCACGGCTGGCACGGCTGCGATCACCACCAGCGACAATCGAAGTGATTGAAAATTCGCCGCCAGCAACAGGAAGATGACCACCACAGCCAGGAGCAAGCCCGTCTGCAAACCTTCGAGCATTTGGCGCATCGGCAATACCTGGCCTCGCACGGCCACCTGGACGCGCGAGGCGCAGCGCCAGCCTCCTTGATCGCTTCGGTGATCTGCTGTGCGGCCGTGCCCAGGTCCGTGCCCTCAATGTTCGCGGTGAGTGTGACCAGCCGTTGCATGTTGTAACGCTCGTACTGGCCCACCGCCGTCCCGCCAGTTACACTCGCCACGCTGCGCAGCAAAATCGATTTTCCTTCGCGCCGCGCCGCGGGAATGTTTTTGACTTCTTCGGTTGAATTCATTTGCCGCTGCGGAATCTGCACCTGAATCTGGTAAGCCACGCCGCTGTTTGGATCCGCCCAATACACAGGTGTTGTGAAGCGGCTCGACGCCGTCGCGGCCACAAGCGATCGCGAAACATCGATTGTCTTGACGCCCATCAGACCGGCTTTCTCGCGGTTGATGGCTACATCGACCGTGGGATAATCCAGCGCTTGTCCATATTGAATGTCGCGCAAGGATGAAATTCTTTCGAGCTTCTCGCGAATCTTCTCAGCAAAGGCTTGATTGGCGGGGAGGCTCGGACCGCTCACGGCTACCTCGATGGGCGTTGGAGCTCCGAAACTCATCACGCGACTGACAATGTCGCTCGGTTCGAAGGAAAAACTGACACCCGGCATTTGCTCGCGCAGTTTGTGCCGCAACCGCTCTTTCAAGTCGTCAATCCGCACCGCTCCCTGCGTTTCAATTGCACTTGCAGGACAACCTCCTCCGAACCGCCATTCCATTGATAAACCAGATTAACCGGATAACTCGGCGCATGCACTCCGACGAATCCGAGCGTAAGCTCGACGTTCTCTTTGCCGGCCTCGGCCTCGAGGAGTTTGAGCACGTCCAGCGCGATCGCTTCAGTTCCCTCGACACGCGTGCCGGTGGGAGCGCGCAATCGCAACTGAAGCTGTCCCGTGTCAACTCGAGGGAAAATCTCTGTGCCCAGGCGTCCGCCTATGAACTGAATCAATAAGGCTGCGGCTGCCAGGCAAACTACGGCCACAACCCAGCGGACCTTCACAAGGTGTGTTATCAAGCTGGCATAAGCATTCTGAAAATTCTCGAAAGCCGACGCGGTCTTCCCGGCTGTCTCGATTTTGGCTTTACGATGCGCTCGAATCAGCCAAACCGACGCGACCGGCACGAAACTGCTGGCGAGCAAATACGAAATGACCATGGAAAAACCAACGGCGAGCGAAAGCGCGACAAACAGCGCCTTGGCCGCGCCTTCCATCAAGCACGACGGAATGAAGACCGCTAGCCCGCACAACATGGCCACGAGAAGCGGCAGCGCCACTTCACGGCCCGAGTCAGCCACCGCACGCGCGACGTGTTTACCCTGGGCCAAGTGCGCGTGAATGTTTTCTATCGCCACGGTGGACATGTCCACCAGAATGCCAACCGCCAGCGCCAATCCGCCGAGGGTCATCAGGTTGATCGACTGGCCGGTGAGATGGAGCGCGAACAAAGCGCCGAGCAGCGACAGTGGAATATTAATGGATGTAAACGGTCCGGTTTGACGCTTACGACGATGCTGCGCGCGCTCCCGCCAAATGGAGGGGGCGCAGAAACGCCGGGCAGCGTTGCGAAGAGGGGGCGCACGAGATTGAGGGCGGCGTCCTGCATTTGGCCGGCGGTGCGATTGGGATTCTCGGTCGAGAAAACGAGGTTGCCCACCGGCACGCTGCCGGCGTCGAAAAGTATGATGAATGGCGGAACAGTCCCGGGCGGCATGAAGGCGCGCGAGCGATTGACCTGCGCGACGGTCTCCGCCATCGCTTGCGACATGTCGGCGCCAGGATGGAACTGCAATTTGATCAGCGCGTTTCCCTGGATCGATTTCGATTCCACATGCTCGATGCCCGTGATGAAAAGGAAGTGATATTCGTAGTAATAAGTGAGGTAACCCTCCATCTGAGCCGGGTCCATGCCGCCGTACGGTTGCGCGACATAAATCGTCGGAATCCCGAGTGGAGGAAAAATGCGCCGCGCCATCTCACGCAGTGCCAGCCCGGCCCCAAGCATGATTGCGACAACCAGAACGATGACTGTTAATGGCCTTCGGAGAGCTGGCTGAACGAGATTGATCGCCTCATCGAGAAACATCGCGGACCGCTTCGTCACCCCATCGACTCTTGCAGCACTTGCACAGCCGCGCGGAGCGGCGGGCATTTAACCGCAAGCGTTCATCCGACAGCAAGCCGTTTATTCGAAATTCCGGAGTTTCGGAGTTCGCGATGCGAGAAGTGCGCAAAGTTGCGGCGCCGCTCAAACCTTCAACCAAAGGAAGCCGCCGATGCCTCCGCCCAGCACTAGCCAGGCTGAGTTGATGTGAAAGCGGAACAACAATAACGCCGATACTGCTCCCAACAGGGCGGTAAACCAATCCACCAGCGCAGCGGCGCCCAATTGCAGCGTCACGACCGCCATGAGCGCAAGCGAGGCAACGTTAACGCCATCCAGGAACGCGCCTGCAACCGGAGATGATCGAAGCTTTGGAATGAGCGGGCCACTCATAGCAACGAACAGAAAGGCCGGCAGAAAAATCCCGATCGTCGCCACAGCGGCGGCGATTGGTCCGCCCAGGATATAGCCGATAAACGTTGCGGTGGTGAAGACCGGCCCAGGAGTGAATTGGCCGACAGCAATCGCGTCCAGGAGCTGGCTCTCGGTCAGCCAGCGCCAGCGCTCCACGAGATCGGAGCGCAGAAAAGCTAACAACACATAGCCGCTGCCAAAGAGCACCGAGCCGACTTTGAGAAAGAAAAGAAATAATCCCCACAAACTGAATGGCACGGTGACGCCCGCGGTGCTGACTGCTGTGGTCAGCGGCACAGCAGGCCCGGCCCATAGAAAAAGCTGGAGCCGGGTTGGCAGGCTTTTCCGTTTGAGGCCCATTCCGTGAATGACGGCGGGAAGGATGCCGATTCCAAACAACACGATCAATTCGTTGACGCCGGCAAGATTTAGCGCGGCAGCTACCGCGGCCAGAAATACAAGGAGCCTCGATTTCAGAGCGGTGCCGCCCAAACGCCAGAGGGCCTGGACAACGATTGCGACGATGACAGGCTTCATGCCGTAGAGAATGCCCTGAGCTTCGGGAAGCTTGCCATAGCGCACGTAAGCCCAGGCAATGCCCGTAACGATAATCGCGGCGGGAAGAATAAAGCTTGCTCCGGCAACAAGCAGTCCCATCCAACCGGCGCGGCAGCGCCCGAGGTGAATCGCCATCTCGGTCGAGTTGGGACCAGGAATCAAATTCGTCGCGCCCAAGAGATCAAGAAATTCGTCGCGCGTCAGCCATTGCCGACGGCGCACCACTTCATCCTCCATCATCGCGATGTGGGCGGCCGGTCCGCCGAAAGCGGTGATTCCCAGCCGAAGGAACAGTAAGGCAAGTTCCTTCAGCGGTTGCAGGCGCGGCGTCGTCTCAGTCATGTCGAAAGGCAGCTAAATCGAGACCGGCAATATCTGCACACACGTTGGTGGCAGGGCGCGTCACTCCGGTGCGCGCCGTAACTTGCATTTCGCACTACGTTCTTGCTGGACGACGGCGCGCACGGAGTGACGCGCCCTGCCATTGGCACCGCAGCCGAAACGTACCAATGTCCTATGCTTCGATTTAGCTGTCGCGCGTTTTCAGTGATTGTGCCGGCTCTTGCTAAGGACGCGTTCCACCGTGTCCCACTTGTTCCCTTGTGCCACCCGAAAGTTGCCGCAAATGGGGCAATGGGAAACACCAGTCTTTGCTGACATGGCGTCCAGCGCTCACGGGTTGGCGCACGCCCACAGGCCAAATCACGGACCGAGTGGAATCGGTTCTTACCGAGGCTCCGGGCCGCGCCGTTCATTTGATTTGATGGTCTGCCCGTGCCAGGGCAACGGCAAACATTGACAACCCATAGGGTCCGACCAATCGTGTTGTCAAGCGTCTCGGCAGCGCGTTTTTAGTGCGCCCCAGACATCAGCGCGACGCATTACTCAAGACGCAATCAGGCCGCTCGATATCAAGCTTATGAAAGAACACGCCTCACAAACCTCCTGGGAGGACCTTCGGAAGACACTGCTCGATCAGAGTGGATCGACTCAAGCAATTGATCGATTTGATACGATTGTCGCCCGCCGCCGGTTTCTCAAGCAGCTTGGCCGCGCTGGAATGCTCGCGGCGCTTGGCATGTTCGGCGCCGGTGCGGACGCTGCCCGGAAAGGCTTGTTTGGACGCGGCTTCCTGCCGGTCGCCTGGGCGGCCGAAAGGCCAAGTACCTTCGCGAAGCCAGACATGCTCATTCACTCGGAGGAACCGTTGAACGGCGAGTTTCCACCGCATTTGCTGGATGCGAGCGTGACACCGACGGGGCGCCACTTCGTCCGCAATAACGGCTTGATGCCGGAGCGCGCCCGTCGGAGCGATGCTCAAGGATGGACGCTCACGATCGATGGCGAGGTGCGCAAAGCACTGCGGCTTTCGTTGAGTGACCTGGAGCAATTTCCATCGAGGAGTTTGAAAGTTGTTCTTGAATGCGCGGGTAATGGACGCGCGCACTTCGTTCCGAAGGTCAGCGGGACGCCGTGGGATCGGGGCGCAGTAGCTTGCAGCGAGTGGACAGGCGTGCGGCTGCGGGATGTTTTGAAAGCCGCCGGACTGAAACCGGGCGCCAATTACCTGGCTAATTACGGCGAGGATCCGCCGCACGGCGCCGAACCGCAATTCTCGCGCGGCATTCCTCTGGAAAAGGCGCTAGATGAACACACGTTGATTGCGTTCAAATTGAATGGCCGACCCTTGCCTCCAGTGCACGGCTTTCCAGCGCGATTGATCGTCCCCGGCTGGATTGGAAGTTCGATGCAAAAATGGCTTAATCGCATTGGGGTCCGCGATCGGGTCCACGACTCCGAATTCATGTCGGGCTATTCGTACCGAGTCCCAGCCCATTCCATTGCTCCTGGATCGAAGCCGTCCGAGAACGAAATGGTCGTTGCCACCTCGACGCTGGTGAAATCGCTCATTACGAGTCCGAAGGCCGAGACCACTTTCAAGGCAGGCGAAGGATGGACGGCACGCGGACATGCCTGGGCCGGAGAACGCAAGATCAGCAAGGTCATGGTCTCGCTCGACTATGGCATACACTGGACGAAAGCCCGCCTGACCGAACCTGCCAACAAGTACGCTTGGTATGACTGGGAAGTGAAGCTGCAGTTGCCGCGCAAGGGATATTACGAGATTTGGGCGCGAGCGTTCGATAATGAAGGCTCGGCCCAACCGTTCGTTCAACCGTGGAATCCCAAAGGTTATCTCGGCAATGTCATTCATCGCGTGCCGATTATTTCTGTCTAAGGCTTTCTCCGCTTCAACGCCCAGGCAACACATTGGGCCATGAACCCGGTATTGGCGCGCCGGCTTCCGGCCCGGCAGATTCGCCGCGGAATGTTGCAGGTCGGGGACCGGCGTCCCCGTTTCACGGACAGGCTTCTTCGAAACAAAATCTCGCGGATTGCCTCCATGAACCTCCGAAACAACGTTTAGCGCATCGCGCCCATGACGCGCCCTGCCTTCAGGTTCATGGGAAATCCGAATTGTCACTCAAACGTAACAGAACAGCCCTTGGCCTGTAACGCACGAGCCATAAAGTGCATTTAACGGACATCAGACCAACAATTTAACCTGATAAATGAAAAACCAAACTATTCGATGGTCGTTATCGGCGGCTGTTCTTCTTGCGGGCACGGCCCTCAACGGTTCCGTTTATGCGCAATCATCGGATCCGCTCATCGATAAACTGGTCGAGAAAGGAATCCTCACGGTGAAAGAAGCCAACGAGCTTCGCGAAGAAGTCGATAAAGGTTTCAAGGAAGCGTATTCCGTGAAGAGCGGCATGCCCGACTGGCTGAACAGTTTTCGAATCAATGGCGACCTGCGCTTGCGCTTCGATCAGATTCATATCGACGATTTTCTCGATCGCAACCGCTTTCGCTACCGGGCGCGGCTTGGGTTCACCGCTGTGATGATGGATGATTTTGAAGTTGGGATGCGATTGACGTCGGGTGAAGGAACCACGGTCGACCGGGTCAGCGATCCGGTTTCGGGCAATACAACGTTCGACAACAACGGGGCCAAGAAAGGGATCTTCATCGATTTGGTTTATGCCAAGTGGTCGCCGATCAAGACAGGCGATTGGTCTGGAACATTCATTGGCGGCAAGATGGAAAATCCATTTGTATTTTCTGAACTCGTTTTCGACCCTGACTACACGCCGGAGGGCGTCGCCCAGCAATGGGCCTGCACGATTAACGACAAGCACTCGGCGAGGTTGAACTTGGGTGGTTTTGTTTTGGATGAGCTGAGCGCCAGCAGCAACGATCCGTTTCTCGTCGGAGCTCAAACGCGCCTCGAATCGACATGGACGCCGAAAATCCAGACTTCGATTGGTCTGGCGGGCTTGGCAGTCACGGGGAAAAACAGCTTGGGGACGGCGAACGTCCCCGACCAGAACCGCGGCAATACGCGGGTTAACAGAGGCACGGCGGCGGCTCCCGATTTCGTGCCGGCTTTCCATTTCAATCCGCTCGTCGCGGATGCGTATCTCACTTACACTCTGGAAAAATTCCCGCTGTATTCTGGAGCATTCCCAATCCGAGTTGGCGGCGAGTTCATGCACAATTTTGCGGCCGAGAATGATAATCAAGGGTATGCGGTCGGCGCGACATTCGGCAAGTCCGGAAAGAGGAGAACATGGGACTTTACTTACCGATGGAAGACGCTCGAGGCAGACTCCTGGTTCGAAGAGTTTGTGGATTCAGACACAGGGGCCTTTTACGAAATGGCGCCGGTCGGAGGACGGCGGGGTTATGGACCAGGAACAAATCTGCGTGGCCATTACCTCCGAGCGGCCTACTCGCCTTTGGATTCGCTGACCCTAAGCCTGACCTACTATCTGTACGAGGCCGTTAACGAATCGCCTTCCGGGTCTGACGGCCAGGCTCACCGACTGCTGTTCGATGCGATATGGAAATTCTGATGGCCGCCAATTAACCAAAAGTTCGCGCGAGCTTAACGCAATCGACACATATACAGGCTTAACTGGATAAAAGAGTTTTTATGAAAGCAATCGATAAGCAGATAAGCAAACTGACAGTTGCGACGGCCTTGCTGCTCCTTGGCAACGCCGTTCATGCGGGCACCATCACAGCCAAAGGATCGGATACACTCGTGATCCTCGCCCGGAAATGGGCTGAGGTTTATATGACGAAAAAACCCGAGACGAAAATCCAGATAACAGGCGGTGGCACCGGCACGGGCTTCGCCGCGTTGCAAAATCAGACGACCGACCTTTGCAATGCCTCTCGAAAGATCAGGCCCCGGGAAATCGAAAATTGCATTCGCGCTTTTGGCAAGCGTCCGACGGAATATAAAGTCGCTCTGGACGGACTGTCGGTTTACGTCAATTCCGAGAATCCCATCAAAGAGCTAAGTCTTCCTCAAGTCGAAGCGATCTTCACAGGCAAGATCAAAAACTGGAAAGATCTCGGTGGGCCGAATGCTCCAATCACCGTGTATAGCCGCGAGAACAGCTCGGGCACTTATGAATTCTTCAAAGAAAACGTCCTGAAGGGGCGAGACTTCGTGGCCAGCGCGCAAACGATGCCTGGAACCGCCGCCGTTCTGCAAGCGGTGGCTAAGGACAAGAATGGCATCGGTTACGGTGGGGCAGCCTACGGAACGGGCGCCAAGCACCTTCTCATTAAGAAAGACGAAGGCAGTCCTGCCATCGAACCGACTGAGGAAACAGTAGTCAAAGGCACTTATCCCATCTGGCGTTATTTGTACATTTACGTAAATCCCGCCCTGGACAAGGGTGAAGTTGCTGCCTATCTGAATTGGATTCGCAGCGGGGAAGGCCAAAAGCTCGTCAAGGACGTCGGCTATTTCCCGCTGCCGGAAGTCTTGCGTCAAAAATAGCCGCACGATCCAATCGATTCACATCTGAATGAAGAGATTCATGTTGTAAGCATGCCATCAAAGTTACCCCTCTCCCTAACCCTCTCCCCATCCGATGGGGAGAGGGAACAAGGCGTCGGCGCTGAAGTCCGCATAGGGGTCTTTTCCCTCTCCCCATCGGATGGGGAGAGAGTTAGGGAGAGGGGGCTGTGCAACTGAATACTTCCACCTCAAGGACATGGCTGGCCATCCGGCGCGGACACCGGGCGCGTCCTGCCGAATGGCTGGCCGAGAAACTCATCTTCCTTGTTTCGCTTTCAGCCATCCTGACCGTCTTCCTCATCTTCATTTTTGTCGGACGAGAAGCGCTGCCGATCTTTCTCGGAAAGATGAACAGTTCGCTGGTGGGCAAAGTCATTCCGCCGGAGGAGATGGATAAGCTCACTCCCGAAGCCTTGCGGAAATACTTGGACCTGACGGAAGCGCAATTCAAAGAAATGGATCGGGAGACGATGAAATTGCTGATGGAACTGAAAGTCGAAACAGCCGATGAAGCGCCCAAAGACAAGGATGCAGCGGTTAATACGACGGCCTGGCGTTACCTAATCTTTCCCTACCAGTGGAGCGATTACGAAAAGCCGGTCTCGATTTGGCAGCCTATTTCACAAATCCCAAAGTACAACATTGCGCCCCTCATTATTGGCAGCATCAAAACCACACTGATTGCCCTTCTGTTCAGCGTTCCCTTGGCGATTGGCGCTTCCATTTTCGTTTCACAATTGGCGCCCGTTCGACTGCGAGAAATCATCAAGCCCGCGATCGAACTGCTCGCCGGCGTGCCCTCCGTAGTGCTTGGCTTCTTTGCGCTCATTGTGATGGCGAGCGTGTTGCAAGACATTTTTGGTTATGAATCGCGGCTTAATGCTTTCGTGGCCGGCATCGCGCTCGGATTGGCTGTCATTCCGGTGGTGTTTTCGATTTCTGAAGACGCGCTCACGAGTGTCCCGCGCAGTTATACGCAAGCGGCATTGGCTCTCGGTTCGTCGCGTTGGGAAGCAGCTTGGAAAATTGTCTTGCCGGCAGCTTTGCCAGGGATTCTTGCGGCGGTGATTCTCGGTTTTGGCCGAGCCATCGGCGAAACAATGGTCGTTCTCATGGCCAGTGGCAACGCTAGCATCGTTTCATGGAATATCTTTGATTCGACTCGGACGATTACAGCCACCATTGCGGCCGAGGTCCTCGAAGCGGTGGTGGGCGGGCCGCACTATCGGATGCTCTTCATGACCGGCGCGCTGCTTTTTCTCGTGACGTTCGTGTCAAATCTTGTGAGCGAGATAGTGATTCATCGTTTAAAGCACCGAATGGAGGGCAAGGTTGCATGAACCAGAAGCGTCAATTCACAGCCCGGCGCTTTGCCTTTTCGTCGTTCTTCTTCACTGGAGTAACGGGGCTCGCGTCGTTCCTTATCATTGCGATGCTGGCCCTTATCCTTGGCAATATTCTTTACAACGGAATGGGAGCGCTCTCTTGGAGATTCATTACCGGTGGAACGCAGCAGGACATGTTCGACGTGAATAAGGCCGGTGTGTTGCCAATGGTCTTTGGAACGGCCGCGCGAGTGATTTTAATGACGTTATTCGTTCTGCCGATAGGCGTGATTACAGCCATTTACCTCACCGAATATGCCTCAGGGCATACCGGAATCACTCGATTCATTCGGGGGGCCGTCAGCAACCTGGCAGGCGTTCCGTCGATTGTTTTTGGATTGTTCGGCCTCGGCTTCTTCATCCACTTTGTCGGCCAGAACATGGACAGCTTGCTGCGCCCGGACGATCCCAAACCGCTTTGGGGCAAGGAAGCGATCCTCTGGGCTTCGTTGACTTTGGCGGTGATGACACTTCCGGTGGTGATCGTAGCGACGGAAGAAGCGTTGCGAGCCATTCCGCAAGGTTTGCGCGAAGGGAGCCTCGCTTTGGGCGCCACCAAACTGCAAACGATCGTTAGAATTGTTCTGCCACAAGCGTTGCCCGGGATCATGACGGGAGGGATTCTCGCGGTCAGTCGCGCTGCTGGTGAAGTAGCGCCTATCCTGATGACCGGAGCGGCCTACTACATGGCCTCATTGCCCAGGTCATTGACCGACAAGTTCATGGATTTGGGCTACCACGTTTTTATTCTTTCCACCCAATCGCCCAACATCGAGCAGACCCGTCCGATTTTGTATGCGACAGTAATTGTGCTGTTACTGCTGACGTTCGCGCTGAACTTTGTTGCCATACTGGTCCGAGCCCACATGAGAAAGCAGATGCGCCTATTTGCCTAAGGTTGACCGCATGACCGAATCCATTGCGCCAAAGGTCGCTGTCGAGTTTGATGCGCTCGATTCCGCGGAGCCGAACTCTCCCGGCGCGCCGCCATTGATCCTGACGGCCGACCTATCGCTCTTCTATGGAAAGAACCAGGCTCTGAAAAACATCAGCTTGGGTGTCCGCGAGAAAGTCGTGACGGCTTTTATCGGGCCATCGGGATGCGGGAAATCTACTTTGCTCCGCTGTTTCAATCGGATGAACGATCTGATCGATGGCGTTCGCACGGAAGGCTTGGTCGAGATCGCCGGTCAGAACATTAATAGCCGAGAAGTGGATGTGATTGAACTGCGCAAGCGCGTTGGGATGGTCTTTCAGCGCTCGAACCCGTTTCTCAAATCGATCTACGAAAACATCGCCTACGCGTTGCGCCTGCATGGAACCAAGAGCAAGTCCCACCTTGATGACATCATTGAAAAAAGCCTCCGTCAGGCAGCGCTCTGGGAGGAAGTGAAGGATCGTTTGCACACAAGCGCGCTGGGGCTTTCGGGGGGGCAACAGCAGCGACTTTGCATTGCGCGCGCCATTGCCATTAGACCCGAAATCATTCTTATGGATGAGCCGGCGTCGGCTCTCGATCCAATCGCCACGGCCAAGATCGAGGAACTGATTTTCGATTTGAAGAGAGACTTCACGATTGTCATTGTCACGCATAACATGCAACAGGCGGCGCGTATTTCGGATTTTACCGCGTTCTTCTATTTGGGAGAACTAATCGAGTACGATGCGACACGCAAAATCTTCACTAACCCGGCCAAGAAACAAACAGAGGATTATGTTACGGGACGCTTTGGTTGAAATGGCCGTTCCCCATGAACCTGAGGGTAGGGCGGCGTTGCTGCGCCGCCGGAAGCGCGGGTTTGACAAGGCGGCGCAGCAACGCCGCCCTACCGACCCATTGGTTACTTTCGGTACGACAGGCGTCTCGCCTGTCCAGCATTCGCGTACAGCAGAGCCGGACAGGCGGGACGTGCTGTCTTACCAGATTCATTGGCGCAGGACGCGCTCTTTTGCTCAAGCGAATTGATATGCCACAACACTTCGAACAGGAATTGGTCGCATTGAAAGAGATGTTGCTGACAATGGCGAGCCATGCCGAAAGCGCCGTCACTCGCGCCGTGCAAGCTGTCGCCGAACGGGATGACGATCTCGCCCGCCAGGTTAAAGAGGATGACAGTCTGATCGACCAGTTTGAAATTGATATCGATGAAGCGGCGGTCAATTTGCTGGCGAAAGCACCGCTGGCGACGGACTTGCGGCTGATCACCGTGGCCATGAAAGTCTCCCTTGATCTCGAACGTGTGGGCGACGAAGCCACGACCATTTCCCGCCGCTCGCTTGAGCTAAGCCGTGAAGCGCCGCTCACCCTTAAGATCGATATCCCGGGCATGGCTGGCATTGCTCTCTCGATGCTCAATAATGCCCTCGACGCCTTCGTCAATCGCAACCCCCTTAAGGCTCGCGAAGTAATCCCGCACGACAAAGAAGTCGATGAATTGAACAAGCGGCTTCATCGGGAGCTCGTTGGCTGCATGACTGAGAAGCCTGAGACAATTGGCCGCTGTCTCAATTTTATGGTCATCTCGAAAAGTCTCGAGCGGATCGCTGATCACGCCACGAACATTGCCGAGGAAGTAGTCTATTTGTATGAAGCATTGGATATTCGCCATACCGGCAAAGGCGCAGCCGTGCGCCATGCCTAAACCTCCACACGGAACGCGGCCGTCGGCTGCGCTGAAATTGATTCTGTCGCCAGCATGAAACCAAAACTTCTCGTCGCAGATGATGAACAGGATGCCGTCGAACTGATCGAGTTCAACTTGAAAGCAGCCGGGTTTCAAGTGATCAAAGCCGCGGATGGAAAGGAAGCCCTGAAGAAAGCGCGCCAGATGGGGCCTGATCTCATTGTGTTGGATTTGATGTTGCCGGAAGTTGATGGATTGGAGGTTTGCAAGATCTTGCGCCGCGATCCGGCGACATCCGCTGTTCCGATCCTGATGCTCACCGCGAAATCGTCCGAAATCGATCGGGTGTTGGGCCTGGAACTGGGCGCTGACGACTATGTAACCAAGCCGTTCAGTCCGCGAGAACTCGTCTTGCGTGTCAAAGGTTTGCTGCGCCGCGGGCAGACGACAGAAGAGAATTCCGACCAAATCCGCTTTGGCGACTTGTGCATCGATGTTCCGCGCCATCAAGTCACAGTGCGCGAAAAGCGGATCGACCTGACGGCCACGGAATTTAAGTTAATTACCGTTCTGGCCCAACGCCGAGGCCGCGTCCAGTCGCGTGAACAATTGCTGCACGACGTTTGGGAATACGATAATCTCATCGACACGCGCACGGTCGATACGCATATGCGGCGGCTGCGCGAAAAACTCGGGCAGGCCGCGCGTTACCTCGACACCGTGCGCGGCGTTGGCTATCGTTTCGTGGAAAACTAGCGCTCGGCAATCCGCGGCGGCATTACTTTTCATGTGGCAGGCTCTCGCTTTCCTTGCCTTGGCGGGTGGAGTCTGGCTGCATTTTTGGTGGCGAAAACGGTGGCGCGAAGCGAGCCGTGAAAAGGCGCAGCGCGAGGAGGAGATCGCCAGCCTGCGGGAAGAGCAAAGGAAGACAGCCGTCCAATCGGAAGCGCAGCAGCAAGCATTGTTCAACAGCATTGCTGAAGGCGTTTTGGTGTTGGACATCGAAGGCCGGATTCAGCTGGCGAATCAGGCCCTCAAGCGCCTGATGCGTGTGTCTCACGAGATTCGTGGGCAAAGCGTCCTCGAAGCATTCCGGCTTCACCAACTCACGGAAGTTATCCGCCGCATCTCCGAGGACGGACCGGTTTTGGGCTTTGAATTGGAGCTGCCCGGAACTGGTCGCAGATACCTTCAAGTCAACGCCGCTCCCATCCTGGACGCCGAACGGAAACAACAAGGCTCTGTCCTGGTTCTGCATGACCTGACGCGGCTCAAACAGTTGGAGAGTACGCGCAAGGAATTCGTTGCTAATGTCAGTCACGAATTGCGGACACCACTGTCTCTCATCAAAGGTTATGTCGAAACGTTGATTGACGGCGCCAAAGATGATCCGGTCGTGGCCGGGCGGTTCCTGCAGACGATTCTGAAACACACCGATCGGCTTACGTTTCTGATCGAGGATCTGCTGACGATTTCGCAGTTGGAATCAGGTCAAGGCGCTTTGAACATCCAACCTGTGGAACTTCAGCCGATCACCGAGCGAGTCCTCGAAGACTTTCAATCGCGGGCTGGCGAGAAAAGAACCACGATCAAAAACGCTATCCCTCTCGGCTTGGCCGTGCGCGCGGATTCCGACCGTCTTCAGCAGGTCCTCTTCAATCTGGTGGATAACGCGATCAAGTACGGCCATGCTGGGCGCCAGATCACGGTGAGCGCCCGCGTGCTGGACAATGAGAAGGCTGAAATTTGCGTTCAAGATGATGGTCCCGGTATTCCGGCGGATGCGCTCGGGCGAGTGTTCGAACGATTTTACCGCGTCGAGCGAGGGCGTTCACGCGAACTAGGCGGCACGGGTCTCGGTTTGTCCATCGTCAAACATATCGTTCAGTGCCACGGAGGCGAGGTTTGGGCGCAAAGTGAACTCGGCCAAGGAAGCAGCTTCTACTTCACGCTGGCGCTGGCATCGTCCTGAATCGGACGATGCTGCCTTGGGACATTTCGCCTTTCGGTTCAGAGGCAGGGCGCGTCACTCCGTGCGCGCCTTGGTGTGCCAGGCAGTCTAGGCTAGGCTTAGTGCCGTTGCGGCGCGCACGGAGTGACGCGCCCTGCCAACCACGGTGGCGCCAATGTTGCGTGTTTCGATTTAGCGCTGCGGATGGACAAGCCGCGATACAACAGAATGAAACTCTGTGCTACGACCAACAGTGTTAGAGCGTTGACTTTCGAGCAGAATCCCAGTCTACATTTTGTAAAAGTGATATGCTCACAATTGTTCGCAGCCTCCGCAGAGGTTTGGCGGTGAAAATCCGAAACTCGAAATCCGAAATTCGAAACAATTCCAAACTTCAAAACGGAAAAGGCCGCAAATCTCCATCGGGCTGGTCTGGAATTGTGAATTTGCATAGTGCTGTTTTGTTTCGGATTTCGGATTTCGGATTTCGGATTTGGGCCGCAGCTTCTCTGCTCTGTACTATTGGGTGTCTATGCTGCCTGTTTCTGTCGTTTCCATCATTTGCGGCCGACCTTCCCTCGGCTGTCAGCTTTAGCCGCGAAATCCTCCCGATCCTTTCGGACAACTGTTTCCAATGTCACGGTCCCGACGAGCAAGCCCGCAAGGGCAAGCTTCGCCTCGACCAGAAACAGGATGCTCTCAAACTGGAGAATGCTGTCATCGCGCCTGGCAAAAGCGAGCAGAGTGAACTTTATCGACGCGTTGCAAGCCGTGACCCAGACGAGGTGATGCCGCCACCCAAAGCGAACCGCCCGCTTTCAACAGCTCAGATTGCCTTGCTCAAGCGCTGGATTGATGAGGGCGCTCGTTGGGGTGAACATTGGGCCTTCGAAAAGATTCGTCGCGTCAATCCGCCACGCTTAAATACAAGCGTCGCTCGAGTGATCAACCCAATCGACAATTTCATCATCGGCCGCCTCGAAAGAGAAGGCCTTATGCCATCACTCGAAGCTTCCAGAGAAACATTGGTCCGCCGCGCCACTCTCGATCTGACAGGGCTGCCGCCTACTCCGTCGGAAGTGGACGCATTTGTGTCGGATACATCTGCTGGGGCCTACGAAAGAATGGTCGAGCGCCTGATGCAATTGCCCGCGTTCGGCGAGCGCATGGCGTGGGACTGGCTGGAAGCAGCGCGTTACGCCGATTCAAATGGGTACCAAGGCGACTCTGAACGGACCATGTGGCCTTGGCGCGACTGGGTTGTAGATGCGTTCAATCGTAATTTGCCTTACGACCGGTTTACCATTTGGCAGCTTGCGGGCGATCTTCTTCCGAACCCCACTCACGAGCAGAAACTTGCCACAGGTTTTTGCCGCAATCATATGATCAACGGCGAAGGCGGCCGTATCCCCGAGGAAAACCGCGTCGATTACGTCATGGATATGGCCGAAACGACGGGAACTGTCTGGCTCGGACTGACGTTCAATTGTTGCCGGTGCCACGACCACAAGTTCGATCCGCTCACACGACGCGATTACTACAGCATGTTCGCGTTTTTCAATCAGACGTCTGTGGATGGGAGTGGCGGTGACCCGCAGTCGAAGCCGAATATCGAACTGCCGACCGAAGCACAAAAGGCAAGGCTAGCCAAGCTCGACACCGATTTCAAAGCGGCAGCCAATGATCTTGACCATTTTGAAACGAACTTCTTTGTCCGTGCAGAAGGAAAAACAGCGGCTGATTCGGACAAAGCGGCGAGCCTTTCAGATGGCATCAAGAATATCTTGAAAGTGGCCGCGCCGAAACGGAATCGCGGACAACTCTCGGAACTCGAAAAGGAATTTGACAAATCTGTTCCGGAATATGCAAAGCAGCTGAAACAACTGCGGGAACTTAATGAAGAACGAGATCGAATTAATCGCTCCATTGTCCGCGTCATGGTCATGGAAGACATGCCGAAGCCGCGGACGACGTTTATGCTCGACAAAGGCATCTACGACAAACGCGGTGAGGAAGTCACTGCGGCTGTTCCGGCTAAGTTATCCACCAGCGTGAAGGGAAGTCGCTTGGACCTCGCGCAATGGCTCGTCGCTGCGGAGAATCCATTGACCGCGCGCGTAACAGTCAACCGGCTCTGGCAACAATTTTTCGGGATTGGCTTGGTAAAGACACCGGAGGATTTCGGCGTTCAAGGCGAAGCTCCCGTTCATCCCGAATTGCTCGACTGGCTGGCAGCGGAGTTCATTGACTCTGGGTGGGATTTGAAGCGGCTTTGCCGGTTGATTGTGACCAGCGCCACATACCGGCAATCCTCGAAAGTCTCGTCGCAGCTGGCAGAACGCGATCCAGAGAACAGGCTCCTCGCCCGAGGAGCGCGCTATCGGATGCCCTCCTGGATGCTCCGCGATCAGGCGCTAGCCGCCAGCGGGCTGCTGGTCCGAAGACTTGGCGGGCCGTCGGTCAAACCGTATCAACCCAGCGGTGTGTGGGAGGAAGCCACTTTCGGCAACAAGAAGTATCAGCAAGACAAAGGAGAAGGCCTTTACCGCCGGAGCCTTTACACTTTTTGGCGGCGGATCATTGCGCCGACGATGTTCTTTGATACGGCTTCCCGCCAAGTATGCACGGTGAAGCAGCCGCGCACAAATACGCCACTTCACGCCTTAGCCACGCTCAACGACACGACGTACGTCGAAGCGGCCCGGGCGTTAGCCGAACGTGTGTTGAGAACGAGCGGAACATCTCCGGAGGAACGCATCGAACAGGCCTTCCGGCTTGTGCTGGCTCGCAAGCCAGCATCTGCCGAGACCAAAATATTGCGCGCCAGCTTGGACCGATTGCGTCTGGAATTCACTGATAATCCGGACGCCGCGCGAAGACTTCTGGGCATTGGCGAATCGCCTCGGGACAATCATCTCGACGCCGGCGAACACGCCGCATACACGGGAGTTTGCTCCACAATTCTCAATTTGGATGAAGCACTAACCCGAGAGTAGGCTTGGTGTGATATGAGGTCAGCCTTGTCCTTCTGGCGAACCGTCGTTTGGGGGCGCCTGAACAACGTTCGCAGCGCTGGCTTTGGTGGATCTGACAGAGGACGTTGGCATCCAAACCGGTTAGCGGACATTCGTCAGGGCGATGTCACGTTTGACGCTCAACTAGCGCACTATGCGTGCATTGACACGCCGGGAGCAATCCGCGTGCGCCGTGTTTCCGACAATAGTGAAGTGGCCAAACTCACAAACTCGATTGCTTCAGTCAGCCATCCAAGGTTCAGTCCCAACGGCGAATTTGTAACTGCTCGCGTTGGAAAACTAGTGCGAGTCTGGAGATGGAAGAGCCAGACGCTCGTTCTCGAACGGCCAGCGGAAGTGTAGGCCGGCTTTGACGGGTCGCTCAGCTTTAGCAACGACGATCGTCATTCTGACGGTCAGCGCCACCGACAACCTCGGAATTGCCACAGTGGTTTTCATGGATGAAAACGCTGCGCTTGGTTCCGCGACCCGAGACGACGGAGACCGATGGCGTTTCTTATGGCCGGTCGAAGCTAATCTCAATGTCCCTGGCCAGAATGGAGGTGCCAAACACTCGCGAGCCAAAGCTTCTTCGGCTTCAGCGCACAAAACGGCCGCTATTCGCTCGTGGCGGACTCCAGCGGGGCCGCCGCTTTGACAATCGACACCATGCTCGAACTTGCGGACGATCCGCAGAATACAATTCCGTGATACGAGGAAGGCAGGCCCTAAACACCGGCTCGCGGCAACGACGCACGCTGACTACCTATGATTGATCTAAACTAGCGAGCAATTCCTCCACCTCTGCCAATGGACCATCATGTTTCTGCTCGATCGCCAATTGCCGGGCGCGTTCAAAGGCCGCTTTCGCTAAGGCCACGTTATTCAGTTCCTGTTCACATTTGCCGAGCAGAATCTGAACGGCCATCCAATCGGGTTTGCGAGCCAACGCCAATGCAAACTGCTCCTTGGCCAACGGAAATTCCTTCGCGTCGAAATAGGCTTTGCCCAGACTAAAGCGTGCCAGTTCGTTGTTGGGATATTGCTCCAACAGCTTTTGGTAACGCGCGATGGTTTCGTTCAACACAGGGTCACGTAACGGCTGCCAAGCTTTGCCTCCGCTCTATTATGCAAGGGGCAGGCGAAGCGTTGGAAAACCCATCCGCCCAATTCACCGCGGCCGAATCATGATCTCTTCAACGATGGCGCGGGGCGGCAAGTTAATCGCCAGCAAAACACATTCCGCGACATCTTCAGCCTTGAGCATCTTCGTTCGCGCCTCCGCGGAAGGGGGTTCGGGACGCCTCTCGAGCAGAGGTGTATCAATATCGCCCGGCAAGATGGAGCAGGCGCGAATGCCGTTCGCCCGCTCTTCAGCGTTGATGGATTGCGTCAAACCGCGCAAGCCGAATTTGGACATGACATAAGCAGGCCCCGATTTGGCGCTCGCTTGAACGCCCGCATCGGAACCGATGTTGACGATCGTCCCAGACTTTTGCTGCCGCATCGATGGGAGAAACGCTTGAATAAAGTAATAGGCGCCGTTCAGGTTCGTGTCGATCAGGCGGTGGTAATCGTCCGGCGACAACACCTGCAGGCTCCGTTTCGGCGTGTTCGTGCCCGCAGCGTTCACCAGGACTTGTACCCCGCCAAATTTCTTGAGGACGAGCTTGGCTAGCTTTGTCACCGCGGCCGCTTTGCCGATATCACACGGGCAAACCAGCCAATCATCGGAATAATATTGCAAGGCGAGTTTGGCTGTTTCGTGCAAAGCCGCTTCTCTTCGCCCGATGACACAGATTTTCCAGCCTTGTTTGGCTAATGCGACGGCCACGGCTTGTCCGACACCGCTGCCCGCGCCCGTAATGACCGCGACTTTGTTCATAAATTAATCGTAATATTCAGGCGCATCATCCAGGCGCCGTAACGCAGAGTGAAACTCTGCGTTAGGGGTCAAAGCGCGCGTTGGCGACTCTTCGGCGAGGAGGTTAACCCTCATTGCATGCCAATCCTTTCGCTCGCATTACGTTACCACGGGCACTTCCACCCAGCGTTTCTCATTCGCCGATTGCACCGTGACATCGATGACCGCTTGCGCCCGCGCACCGTCAAGAAACGACGGCACACAAGGACGTTGATTCAAGATAGCATCAATGAATTCGAAGTTTTGATCGTACCGAAAAGCAAACAGTGGATCACCCCGGCTTGGATCGCGCGGCGAGCCGGGCCAAACCAGAAATTCTTTCGGCACTGGCAGAGGTTCCAACGTGCTCTGGCCGCGACGCCCAATTTGCAGCTCCGGCTTTTGCCCCATGCAATAGACCAGCGACGCTTCGCTGCCGTTGACTTCGCAATAGTCCTGGCTGCGCGCGCTTTCGCCGCGGCCTGTGCAAACTTTGCTGCTTTCCATCACGCCGGTTCCTCCAGCAGCAAACCGCGCAATGATCGCCACCCAATCTTCCAAATCAGAAACTTGTCCTTCGCGCACGTCATGAAAACGATGAAGGTCCGCAACGAGCGTTTTGATATGGCCCATCAAAGCATGGGCATAATCGATCCGATGCGAGAGCATATCGCCGAGTTCACCTGTGCTGGCCAACTTCTTGACCTGCCGCCAGCCGACGGCTCGCGTGCCCCAGTCCTGAAATCGTTGCACGCGGAAATGATAAGGCTGGCCGATGGCGCCCGCCTGCACCAAATGCAACAGGTACCGGAAAGCGGGAACAAACCGGTATGTAAACGCGGTCATGTGCCGGACACGCGCTGCTTCCGCGGCCCGGTACATTTCGACCGCTTCGGCCAGGTTCATGGCTATCGGTTTCTCGCAAAGGACATGTTTGCCCGCTGCAACAGCGGCTAAAGCAATCGGTCCGTGCAGAACATTCGGCGTCGCGATGATCACAGCATGAACATCATCGCGATGAATCGCCTCCTTATAATCACTAAAACAGGCCTTGATCCCGCTCTGTTCGCTGGCACGCTGCAGAACGGCGGCATCGTTGTCGCACAACGCGACGACCCGGGCCTCTGGGCAGAGAGCAAGGCCCGGCAGATGATTCTGCAGCGTAATTCCGCCGCAGCCAATAATGGCGACACCAATGGTTTTCATGACACAAATCTAGAAGTGGCAGTTCCAAAAAGTGAGGGACGGCCTGGCGCCGTCCCTCGGCAGAATTCGTTGGTTCAGATTACACCTTCACCCATTGCCGCTTTTTCGCAGATTCTTCCGCAGCTTCGAGGACGCGTTGATTCTTCATCCCGTCTTCGAAGGTCGGTTGAACGGCTTTTCCGGCGACGCATGCGTTGACGAAGTCGGCAATCGTATGCACGAACGTATGTTCGTAACCGATGATATGGCCCGGTGGCCACCATTGCCCGAAGTAGGGATGCGCGCCCGGTTGGGTAACAAGAATGTCGCGGAAACCTTGGCGGTCGTTCGGGTCGGTATTGTCGAAGAACTTCAACCGGTTCATATCTTCGAAGTCGAAATGAAGCGACCCTTTCGATCCATTGATTTCGAGTTCGATGTGATTCTTGCGACCGAGAGCAAAACGCGTCGCCTCCAGATTGGCGAGCGCTCCGTTCGAAAAGCGGCCGATAAACATTGAGGCATCATCCACAGTGACTTTCCCCATTTTTCGAGCCGCCTTGGCGCCCAGCCCGTCACCTTTGCCGCTTTGATCCATAATAGGCCGCTCTTTGATGAACGTGTGCATCAGACCGCAGACCTCTTTGAATTCGCCAACGAGATAGCGCGCGAGATCAATAATGTGAGCGTTGATATCACCATGCGTGCCGCTGCCGCTCACGCCTTTCTGCAAACGCCAAACCAAAGGGAAATTGGGATCGACGATCCAATCCTGCGCATAGCGGGCGTAATAATGATAAATCTCACCCAGAGCCCCTTCTTCAATCATTTTTTTTGCGTGCGCGATCGCTGGAATGCGGCGGTAATTGTGGCAAACCATATGCACGATCTTGGCCTTTTTGGCCACGGCCAGCATCTCTTTGCACTCCGCGACATTCATCGCGAGCGGTTTCTCGCAAAGAACATGCTTGCCCGCTTGAGCGGCGGCGATGGCGATTTCGGCGTGCGAATCGTTCGGTGTATTGACATCCACAATGTCGATGTCAGGCGAGTTGACGACAGCGCGCCAATCGGTCGAAGTGTGTTGCCAACCTAATTGCGCGCGAGCGGATTCCACTGCCGCGGGGTCACGGCCACAAATGGTGTGAAGCTCGACATTCGCTTGCAGCGGAAAGAAATGGGGGGCTTGCCGCCACCCATTCGAATGTGCCTTCCCCATGAATCGGTAGCCGATCATCCCGACGCGCAATGTTTTCGCCATAATTTAAAGTAGGTGTTGAATTAGGTAACGCGGACTTTATAGTGACCTTCGTTTTTCAAGTCAACGTGTGACTTGAATGGGACGGCCTCTTGCCAGTCCTTAGCTTTGCCAGCCAGGATTTTTGCTCTGATGAACGTCCGCATCCGACTTGCCGCCCCCATGAACCTCCTTGTGAACTGTGGCTGGCGAAGGCAAAAGGCAGCCCCTCTCCCCATCGGATGGGGCGACGGAAAAGAGGCGGGCGCGTCTGCCTTAGATAAGTTTGAATCGATTCGATTACGCAAAAACTTTCCCTCGCCCCATCCGATGGGGAGAGGGGCTGTATGCACCAGAGTCATGGTCTCTGCTTCTGTCACACACTTCTGATATGCCCTTCACCGCCGCTGAAATTGCTGAACAACTCCAAGGCGAAGTCCTGGGAGATGCCTCAATAACTTTGACCGGCTTTGCACCCGCGGCAAACGCCAAGCCCGGCGATCTGACATTCGCCGAGAATGAGGCTTACTTCCTGCGCGCCGAACAAAGCGCTGCTTCGGCGATTCTCGCGGATGGCGATTTCAAGTTGTCGCAGAAGGTGATCATTCGTGTCGGCAATGCGCGGGTAGCATTCGCTAAAGTGCTTCCTCTTTTTTTTCCGGAACCAATCTTCGCTCCGGGAATTCACGCTTCGGCGACGGTTGCTTCTACCGCTCGAATCGATCCGTCGGCGCACATTGGACCTCAGTGCATGATCGGGGACAATGTTCGCATCGGCGCGCGGACCGTCTTGCACGGAGGCAACTACGTCGATACGAGCTGCGCGTTGGGCGATGATGTTCGCATATTTCCTCGCGTTGTCCTTTATCCGCGGACGCACATTGGCCACCGAGTTCGCATCCATGCGGGCGCGGTAATTGGCTCGGACGGCTTCGGCTATGTGCTGGACGGCGGGATTCATCGCAAGGTGCCGCAGATTGGCAATGTCATTATTCATGATGACGTGGAGATTGGAGCGAACGTGACGATTGATCGTGGCGCTCTAGGTCCGACGATCATTGGGCAAGGAACGAAGGTAGATAACCTCGTTCAAATTGCGCACAATGTCGTCATTGGTGAACATTGCTTGGTCGTGGCACAGACTGGCATTGCCGGCAGCACAAAGCTCGGTGATTACGTGACGTTGGCTGGCCAGGTTGGCCTGGCAGGGCATTTGAAAATTGGCAGTCGCGTGACGGTAGCCGCACAGTCCGGGGTAATGCATGATATCGGCGAGGGCGAGAAATGGTTCGGAACGCCGGCCCAGCCCGACCGGCAGATGAAACGGCAACTTCTCGCATTGCAACAATTGCCCGAGATGCTGCGGCGCGTCGCCGAAATTGGGAAATTACTGCCGCCTAGTCCACCGAGAGACTGATACTGTCACTGGCGTACCAATCGCACAACCAGCGCGTCAGTCCGATTCAACCCTCGCGTCGTTGTCGCGCCAGCTGTTGTCTTCTAACGCAAACCCCCGCTGGCATCAAACTTGACGAACTCGGGCAACGCATCCGAACGCAGCGCGAGAAACTTGGCCTGAAACAGAACGATCTGGCGGCGGGCGCTCCAGCTCAGCCCGCAAGCGGTTTCGAAATGAGAGCGCGGGGAGAATGCGCCGGATATTGCCGCGCTTGTGCCGCTTTCTCCTGTGTTGGGCGTGTCGGTCGAATGGCTGTTAGGCGCGCACGAGCCCGAACGCGATGTCTTTGTCGCGACTGTTCTGGCGACTGGTTTGCAAACAACACGCGAGCTGTCCGAAACGCTCGGGCCCAGGGAGTTCGCGGCTTGGACCAACAGCATCTGCTTTCTGCTCACGGAAGCCGTCGCTGAGAAGCGCCGGCTTTACGGTCGTTGCTTCAGCGTGCTCCGTTCTGGGGGTTGGTTCTTCAACATCGACGAGATGTCCACTCTTTGGGACGACGCTTACCGCGACACGCTTTACGATTGGGTGCGTTACGTCGAGCGGACACGCCATGAGGTGCCGGCGAACCTTGCGCATGACTGTCAAGCGTGGTGCGACCCCTTTGACCAGTGGAAGGTGCGCAATATCGATGGCGCTGGCGCGCCCAAAATCAGAGGTGATGACATCCACGAATTGTTTGTCGATCAGTTGCACTGGCTGCGCGGGTGCGGCTTTTGTCAATGTGGATTTGTTTTTCAAGCACCGTCTCTGGTCGATTATCGGCGGGCGCAAACCGGGAGAATCGGAGGCTCGTAAAAAATGTAAAAAAGGGTAAAAAGGAAATGACTATTGACTTAAGGCGCTTGTTTGCTAGTTTCTTCGCCCTTTGAGAAGAGTTTTGATGAAAACGTATTTGCCGAAAGTCGATTTGAGCCAGCGAAAATGGCACGTTGTGGATGCCGATGGCGTCGTTTTGGGCCGGCTTGCTGTGCAGGTGGCCAACGTGCTGCGTGGCAAAAACAAACCGATCTATACAGACCATCTGGATGCGGGCGACTTCGTGGTTGTGATCAACGCGGAAAAGGTGGCAGTCACGGGCAAGAAGGAGACAAACAAAGAGTTCATGACCTATTCCGGGTGGAAAGGCGGCGAGAAGCATGCCTCGGTCGCGCAGATTCGCGCGCGCCAGCCAGAACGTCTCATCATGCACGCGGTGAAAGGGATGATTCCCAAGAACCGGCTCGGTCGTGTCCTTCTTACCAAGCTGAAAGTTTACAAGGGCAATGAGCATCCGCACGCCGCGCAACAGCCGGCGCCACTGACCATCGTCCAATAGCTTCGACCGCCTGCTCTTCACCCCATTTACTTCACTATGGCAGAAACAACTGAATTCTTAGGGACGGGCCGCCGCAAGACCGCTGTAGCTCGCGTGCGCCTGGCTGCGGGTTCGGGAAAGATCACGATCAACGGGCGCGGGCTCGACAACTACTTCGTCATCGATGCTCAGCGCATTGTCGTGATGCAACCTCTGAGACTAACCGACACCGCTGCGAAGTTTGATGTGCGCGTGAATGTCCAAGGGGGCGGGCTGACTGGGCAGGCCGAGGCTGTGCGTCACGGCATCGCGCGGGCGCTGCTGCGAGCCGATGTCAATTACCGGCCGACCCTCAAATCGCAGGGCTTCCTCACGCGTGATCCGCGCATGAAAGAACGCAAGAAGTACGGGCAACCTGGAGCGCGCAAACGTTTCCAATACAGCAAGCGATAATCAGCTCGGGAGCTTTTCAACCCCGCTGGTTCGCTCCAGCGGGGTTTTTGTTTGGCAACTATGGAAAAGAAGAAGGTTGGAATTGTCGGCGCCTCTGGTTACGCCGGCGAAGATTTGGTCCGGCTTTTGTTGGGCCACCCGCAGGCTGATCTTGTTGCGGTCACGTCACGGCAATACGCCGGGCAGACGCTGGGTCAGGTTTTTCCGCGCTTCTCGTATTTTCCCCGCGCCAAGACGCTGCGCTTTACGGAACCGAATGCGGAGTTGCTGGCGAAACAAGCGGACAATGTGTTTCTCGCTTTGCCCCACGGGGTCGCTGCGGAATATGCCGTCCCGCTTTTGCAACTCGGCTGCCGTGTCATCGATTTAAGCGCAGATTTTCGCATCAAAAACCCTGCGGTTTATAAGGAATTTTATGCACACGATCATCCAGCGCCGGAGCTGTTGAAGGGCGCAGTTTATGGTCTGCCCGAAGTGAACCGCTCCGCCATTCGGAATGCGTCGCTTGTGGCGTGTCCCGGGTGTTATCCGACCAGTATTCTTCTGCCAACTCTCCCTCTCTTGCGCGGCAAGGTGATTAAACCCGCCGGCATTATCGCCGATTCTCTGAGCGGTGTGAGCGGCGCCGGACGCAAAGTCGAACTGGATTACCTCTTCGCCGAATGCAATGAAAGCATCCGGCCTTACGGCGTGCCGAAGCATCGGCATCTCTCCGAAATTGAACAGGAGCTTTCGCTGGCCGCCGGAGAACCGGTGGTGATCCAATTCACGCCGCACTTGATCCCGGTGAATCGCGGCATTCTCACTACGTTATACCTAGCGCCATGCGAACATTTCGGCGACGGAGCCGGGCTTGAAACATTGAGCCGTCAGATCGAGGAATGTTTCCGGACGGCCTACTGTGACGAACCATTTGTTCGACTTCTGGAAGGCAAGGCATTTCCGGATACAAAGAATGTGGTCGGCTCCAACTTTATCGAAATTGCCTGGCGGTTGGACCCCCGGACGGGACGTCTTATTGTGATGAGCGCCGAGGATAACATCGTCAAGGGGACGAGCGGCCAAGCGATTCAAAGCTTCAACATTATGTGCGGTATTCCCGAAACGACGGGATTGATCTGATGCTCGTAGCGATCTCACCTGAACGCCGCGCTCCTGTCCCTGCGTTCATTCCATCTCACTTTGCCACTTGGCCGTGCGATCTCCGTTGCAGGCCGCATCATCGCAATGCTTCCGACGTTAATGACTGCAAAACTTAATGCCATTCCAGGTTCAGTAAACGCCCCCGCTGGTTTTCGCGCCGCAGCGGTCTTTTGCGATATCAAGCGCCTTGGCACGGGCAAAGGTTCGAACAAGGGACGAAAGCGCGACTTGGCTCTTATGGTTTCAGATGTTCCCGCGACCGTTGCAGGGATGTTCACCACCAACCAAGTCTGCGCGGCGCCTGTCAAAGTCAGCGTGCCGCGAGCGAGCAAAGCGAAGGCGCAGGCGATCGTTGTGAATTCGGGAAATGCAAACGCTTGCACCGGCAAACAGGGAATGCGCGACGCTGAAGAAATGACCGCGTTTGTGGCCAGACAACTGAACTTGAAAGCTGAAGACGTGCTCGTCGGATCGACCGGACGAATCGGCGTGACGATGCCGATGACGAATGTGAAGCGGGGCATTGCGGCCGCGGCGGAACTATTGAATGGAACGCTTGAGAATGCGCGCCATGTCGCGGAAGCGATTATGACGAGCGATACCAAGCCCAAAGAAGTCGCGGTCGAGTTTCAGTTAGGCGGAAGAAATGTTCGGCTGGGCGGGCTTTGCAAAGGCGCTGGAATGATTCAGCCCGGGATGAGCCCTACTGGCGCGCGCCCCGCCTCGATCCCCCTCCACGCCACCATGCTTTGTTTCCTGACGACAGATGCCGCCGTTGAATCCAAAACCTTGAAAGCCGCGTTGCGCGAGGCTGTCGCACAAAGCTTCAATCGGATCACCGTCGATGGAGATATGAGCACCAATGACACGGTGATTCTTCTGGCGAACGGACTAGCGGGCAATCCGGCGCTCGCAGCAGGCAGCGTGAGGAGTCGCTCTGACTTGCTAACCTTCCAAACTGCACTCAATCATGTGACGCTGGAACTCGCGAAGATGATCGTGCGCGACGGCGAGGGCGTTTCGAGATTCGTGACCGTGAAAGTGACCGGCGCGCGCTCTTTTGCTGACGCGGATGCGGCGGCACGCGCTGTCGCTAACAGCAGTTTGGTGAAGACGAGTTGGTGCGGAGGCGATCCGAATTGGGGGCGCATCCTCGATGCCCTCGGTTATTCACCCGCTCAGATTGTGGAAGAGAAAATCGACCTGGCCTATGGTGCGCCAGGGAGCAGGAAGCTGTTGTATTCCCTGAAGAAAGGCCAGCCAACCGCAACTTCATTCAAGACGCTTTGCGCCGCGGTTGCTCGCAAGGAGTTTGACCTGCACATCAATTTGAATCTCGGCCCATTCAGCGCAGTGATATACGCGGCGGACTTAACGGAAGAATATGTAGATTTCAACAAGGGCGACGTGACCGATCCAGCGTCGCTGGGTGGATAACGCGCAAAAGGAAGGTTACATGGGAATTTCTCTTGCCAGTCAGGCCGACTCACCTTTTCTTGTCGTTATGAGCACGATCGCAGATGTCCCGTGGGCAATCACGCCGGAGAAGGTGGAGGCCGTTGTTCAACGGCTCATCATGGCCGCGCGCCCGCGCAAGATCATCCCCTTCGGTTCTTATGTCCGTGGGCAGACGAATCGCGACAGTGATCTCGATGTGCTCGTTGTGAGCGACAATTCAGTGACGAATCCACATGCTGAAGCGGCGCGTCTCCGGTGGAGTGTTCGTGATATCGATATGCCAATGGACATTCTCGTGATTCCGGAGAACGAATACGAGCGGCTTCGCCATCGTTGGGACTTGATCTATTACAAGGCCACTCAAAGCGGCCAGCTAGTCTATGAGCGATCTGCGGCCATCAAGTGATCCCAATCCGCAGGAGTGGCTCCGCTTCGCCGAAAACGACCTCCGAGTCGCGAGAACACTGCGTGGGAACCCGGACATTCTGCCGGTGGCTACCGGCTTTGACGCTCCGCAATGTGTCGAGAAAGCAGTCAAGTCCTTGCTGATAAATGCTCGCGCACGATTTCCATTTACACATGATTTGGAACCGTTGTTTGAACTTTATCATCGCGGTGGTCACGCAGTTCCTTTCGATTTCGAAGCCCTCAATGAACTTACCCCGTATGCGGGACACCGGCGCTATCCGGGCTGGATTCATCAACCCAGCACTGCAGAACTGGAACGACTCCTGACTCTCGCAGAACAGGTCTTAACTTGGGCCGCGAACATCATCAATCCCCCTGAACCACGCGACGTCGCGTCCTCAGGCGCATGAAGTTGGCTCGCCACAATGCCAAGGGTCTCATAACGTTAGCCTTGAACTGACTTGCAAGACCTCATTTCCAAAGCCGGCGTATTGCTCGAGGCATTGCCTTACATCCAGCGCTTCCGCAGCCAGACATTTGTGGTCAAGTACGGTGGGAGCTTTATGGACTCGCCGGACGTGGAAGTCCGCAACAGCGTCGCGCGCGATATCGTGTTTCTCGAAGCGGTCGGCATCAATCCCGTTGTGGTGCACGGCGGCGGCAAAGCCATTACGCGCGCGATGGATGCGGCCGGTTTGAAGGCGAACTTTATCCAAGGCATGCGCGTGACCGATGAGGCAACTGTCAATGTTGTCGAACAGGTGCTGTCGCGTGAGATCAACCCAGAGATTGTGAAAACAATTAACGCTCTCGGCGGCAAAGCCCGAGGCTTTTCCGGCGCCGACATTTTTATGTGCCGCAAACTCGCTGTGATTGGCCCGGACAACGAGCGTATCGATGTTGGCTTCGTTGGCGAAGTGACGTCGGTAAACACCGAACCTTTGCGGGAATGCATTCGGCGCAGCATCACGCCAGTCATCAGCCCAACCGCGCGCGGCGTTGATGGGAAAATTTATAATTGCAACGCGGACGTTGCCGCAGCTCAAGCCGCGATCGCTCTGAAAGCGCGGCGACTTGTCTTTATGAGTGATGTTCCTGGCCTGTTAAAAGACCCGAAAGATTCGTCCACCTTGATCACTCACTTGCGGATCGGCGAAGTGGACGCGCTTAAGAAGGCAGGCATCGTTGACAAAGGCATGATTCCGAAAGTGGACAGCGCCGTTGCCGCGCTCCAAGCCGGCGTCGATAAGGTTTCGCTAGTGGACGGACGAATTGATCATTCGGTGCTGCTCGAGATTTTCACTGATGCTGGTATCGGCACCGAGGTTGTGCTATGAAACTCTGAGTTGCGATAGAAGGCACGCGCAATTGAATACCGACTGCTAACCCCGTATGAAGGAAATCCTCCCTGCGCCGCCGCCGATCGTCCGCAATGACGCCGTGGCCATTCGCGAGTTATTCAACAAGCACGTGATTCCCTCTTACGGCCGGTTCGACTTGGCCTTCAGCCGCGGGGCCGGCAGCTACCTTTGGGACCTCGCCGGCAAACGCTACCTCGACTTCGGCGGTGGGATTGCCGTCTGTGCTTTGGGCCATTCCCATCCGGAAATTACCGAGGCGTTAATCGAGCAATCGCGCAAACTCGTCCACGTTTCCAATCTTTATTATACCGAACCCCAGGGGCGCTTGGCCCAGGCGCTCGTGAATCGTCTCGCTCCAGGCAAATGTTTCTTTTGCAACAGCGGCGCGGAAGCGAACGAAGGGCTTTTCAAGGTGGCCCGCAAATTTGGCCATGAAGAAGGGCGCTTTGAAATGCTCACCGCGCAGAACTCGTTTCATGGTCGGACGCTGGCCGGCATTTCAGCGACTGGTCAGGACAAAGTGAAAAAGGGGTTCGAACCGTTGGTTCAGGGGTTTCGCCAAGTGCCTTACAATGATCTGGCCGCTATCCGTTCCGCTATTTCGCCTGCAACCGCTGCCATTTTGATCGAAGGCGTCCAGGGCGAAAGCGGAATAACGCCGGCGACTCCCGAATACCTGTTGGGGCTGCGCCAGTTGTGCGATGAAAAGAAATTGTTGCTGTTCATGGATGGCGTGCAAGACGGACACTTCCGCACCGGCCGCTTTCAAAGTTTCCAGCGAATCCTCGAAGGAACGGCCAACGGCGCGTCTCTGATTCCGGATGGCATCTCGATGGCCAAATCGCTCGGAGGCGGATTTCCGATTGGCGCGTTCTGGATTCGACAGCCTTACGCTGATTTGTTGGGGCCAGGCACACACGCGACCACGTTTGGCGGGACGCCGCTTGGCTGTGCCGTAGCGTTGAAAGTTCTGGAGGTGATCGAGCGCGATGGTTTAGCCGAAAACGCCCGGCAATGTGGTGATTACCTCAAAGACCAACTTCTGCAAATGGCGCAGCGGTTTCCCTCGGTGCTTAAAACTGTGCGCGGACTGGGGCTGATGATTGGAATCGAATTGGCGCCAAACATTCCGGTACTCCAGCGCGAAGAAAAAGAAAAAGCTCAATCCCTGCAGTTTGTTAATCGTTTGCACGACGCCGGTCTGCTGACTGTTCCGGCGGGCTTGCAAGTCGCGCGACTCCTTCCCCCGCTTAACTTGCGACAGAGTGAAGCGGACGAGGGTTTGAAAATCATTGAAAGCGTTGTCGCCGCCTTGGCCGGTTCGTGATTGGACCCGAGCCGTCATCTCCGTTCTCACCACCTATGAGACATCTATTGAGTATTGAAAAACTGTCACGAACCGAAATGGAGGAGATTTGGAAAGCCTCCACGATTTTGAAGAAGGAGCGGAGGCTGCAACTGAAAAGGCCGCTTGCCGGCCAAACGTGGTCGCTGCTCTTCTCGAAATCATCGACGCGCACCCGCGTCTCATTCGAAGTCGGTATTCGCGAACTGGGCGGCCAGGTCATGTTTCTCAGCGCCCATGAAATTCAGCTTGGGCGAGGCGAGCCGATCAAAGACACCGCTCGAGTCCTCGGCCGGATGGTGCATGGCGCAGTGATTCGGACGTTCGCGCAAAGCGATGTCGAGGAGTTTGCGCAGTACTCAGGCATTTCCACAGTGAATGCACTGACTGATGACGAGCACCCGTGCCAGATTCTGACGGATATTTTCACATTCCAGGAAAAACGCGGACCGATCGAAGGCAAGGTCGTGACGTTTGTCGGGGACGGTGCGTGCAACGTGCCGGCCTCGTGGATTTTTGCGGCGGCCAAACTGAATTTCGAACTGCGCATCGCCGCGCCAAAAGCGTATCAACCTGCCGCAAGTTTGCTGGCGCGAGCCGGAGGTAAAATCATCTGCATGGAAGATTTGAAAGCCGCGGCCGGCGGGGCTGATCTCTTTTACACTGACGTTTGGGTTTCGATGGGCAAGGAAGCCGAATCGGCCGAGCGCATTCGTCACTTGGCAGGTTATCAAATCAACCAAGACTTGATCCGCCTCGCGAAACCCGGCGCGCTGGTCATGCATTGCCTGCCGGCATATCGCGGCAAGGAAATTACGGAAGACGCCTTCGAAGCCAACGCGGGGACCATCTTTGACCAAGCGGAGAATCGATTGCACGTCCAGAAGGCTATTTTAAGTTGGCTCGTTCAATAACATGTGACGGTGAACCTGAGCGATGACAAGGCGCGGAGTTTCTCGCTGCGGAGTACCTCCTCAAAGTTTAGGCGCTCGCGGCGATGCGAAAAATGAGAAACGGTCAGGCTGACTTTTCCGTGAACTCAACCCGATTTCTATCACGGCGAGCGACGTTGCGCTTGCTCTGGAGCGTGACTGTGTCAGCTTGGCTGTCCATCCCATTGGCCGTTCCCGCAGACGCGGCCGAACCGATCCGGGTCATGACGTTCAACCTTTGGCACGGCGGAGACGCTGGCAAGCAGCCGTTGTCGAAGACGCTCGAAGTTATTCGTGCTGCGAAGCCCGATCTTCTCGGTTTGCAGGAAAAGCCTGGTTACGCGCAAGGCGCGACGCGACCGGATCATGGTCGCAAACTCGCCGCCCTGCTTGGTTGGAACTATTTCGGCCAGGGTGAAAGCACCGCGATTCTGAGCCGGTTTCCGATTGTCACCAACACGCCGCGGAAGTGGGGCGTCCAGGTGCGGCTGCCGACAGGCCGCGAGGCCTGGATGTTTAACGCGCACCTCATGCACGCGCCCTACCAGCCGTATCAGTTGCTCGGCATCCCGTACGCCGGTGCGCGTTTTATCAAGACGGCCTCCGAAGCGGTGAGCGAAGCCCGCCAGGCCCGGGGCAGCCAAGTCGATGAACTGCTGGCCGAATTGAAGCCCGCGCTGGCCGCTCGGCAACCGGTGTTTCTCACCGGCGATTTCAACGAACCGTCGCACCAGGACTGGACCCCTCGCGCCGCGCAAGCCGGCCGGTGCCCTTTGGCAGTCGAATACCCTGCCACACTGGCCTTCACGCGCGCCGGTTTGCGCGACGGTTTCCGCAGCTTTTTCCCGGACGAAGTGACTCATCCCGGCTGGACCTGGACGCCGAGGACAAAATCGGACGATCCAAAGGACCGGCATGACCGGATCGATTTTGTGTTCGTGGGCGGACCGAATGTGACGGTGAAACAGTGCGAAATCGTCGGCGAAGCCAGGAAATTCGCCGCTATCATCGTGCAGCCTTATCCGTCCGATCATCGAGCTGTGGTGGCTACCTTCGAACTTGAATGATCGGCGCGCTCCTGATCGAGCGGCGCATAGGTGCGTTGGGGAACTCGAGAAATTGCTGCGATGCTAATGCCATCGTCTATTTGCGTGGCCAGAGTTTCTCAAAGCGTTCTTATTTGGCAGTCACTTCCAACGGGACTCTCTTTCGCTCAAGACATCCAGCATGGCCAGCTTTTCCATCATGGGTCAGGCGAGAGTTTTGAAGGATTTGGTTTAGTCAATCAAGTCATTCGCATCCTTCCACCGATCCCACCGATCCCACCGGAATTGTTGCCGTACCGGCTTTCTACTCGACGGCTTGCGGGCCTGCGCTTAAGTTACGCGAGCTATGTCAACGCCAGAGCCAAATCCGCCTCGGAAGATAAACCTTCGCCGCCCCGACGTGATGGCGGCGGTCCAGGCGCAAGTGCTTTCGCATTATCGCAGCGAACTGATCGATCGAATTCGCGCGAAGGGGCACGTGTTGTCGGCCGATGGTTTGCTGACCGTTAAGTTGGCCAAGGAATTCGGGTTTTGCTACGGCGTGGAACGCGCCATCGATCTGGCTTATGCGGCGCGCAAAGTCTTTCCGGACCAGCCTATTTATATTCTTGGAGAGATCATTCATAACCCGGAGGTAAACGATCAGATTCGCGCGATGGATATCAAATTTCTTTCCGGGAAAGAAAAGACCGCCGACATTGAAGATTTGCGCAAAGATGATGTGGTGATTATTCCGGCTTTCGGCGCTGAGACCTCCACGATGGAGAAACTCGAAGCCAAAGGCTGCCGGTTTGTCGACACAACGTGCGGTGACGTTATGAGTGTTTGGAAACGCGTGCGCCAATATGCGAATGACGCCGTCACCAGCATTATTCACGGCAAGGCTTGGCACGAAGAAACAAAAGCCACCAGCTCGCGCGCCATGGCCAAAGGCGGCGGGCATTATCTCGTCGTCTTCACCCTGGCCGAGACGGATTACGTCTGCGATTACATTGTTCGAGGAGGCAACAAGCAGGAGTTCCTGGACAAGTTCAAGGGCGCTTACTCGAACGGGTTTGATCCAGACGTTCATTTGCAGGCGATTGGCGTGGCGAATCAAACCACCATGTTGCGCGGTGAAACCGAAGAAGTGCAACGCCGCCTCAGAATGGCCATTGAGAAAAAATACGGCGCGGCCGAAGTGGAGAAGCATTTTCGTTTTTTCGACACGATTTGCGGCGCAACTCAGGATCGCCAGGATGCATTGGAGAAATTGCTGGCCGACCCACTCGATTTGTTGCTGGTGATAGGAGGGTACAATTCATCGAACACCTCACATCTAGCCGAGATGGGCGAAGCTCGGCTCCCAACGTATTTTATCAAAAACGCGGCGAAATTGGTTTCGGACGATCTTATCGTCCATTACGACCAGCATCGCCATCAGGAGGTCGAAACAAAAAACTGGCTCCGGCCCGGGCGGATCACTGTGGGAGTCACCGCGGGCGCCTCTTGTCCGAACAATCTGATCGAAGATGTCATCCGGCGGCTCTTCGAATTGCGAGGAATTGCGGTTCAGGAGTTGCTGGCAAACTGAGCTGAGCCATACGTGTGCACGAACCCCTCCTGAACCAATTGGGCTGGAGCATCCCTCGCTGCAACAGCGTCTTGGACTGCGGCAGTCCTCTGCCGCTTTGGAATCGCGCGGGCCCAGAGCGCCAGAGGACTGGCGCACTCCAAAACCTGGCGGGCTTCGGATGTTCCAGTTCCTGGAGAGAGTTGTCTGACCATCGACGGTTGATGGGAGCGGTGTTCGTGCAACTGAAAATGCACGGCTAGCACATCATGCCTTGCACACGCGACGATTTGGAAAGCCGCGAGCGCCGCGTGCTCGCGCCCTACGCTCAATTCAGTTGTGAGACGCGTGGACGCCGTTATTCCGAGCCTCCGCCGGAGTGGCGCACTCAGTTTCAGCGCGATCGCGATCGTGTCATTCATTCGAGAGCGTTTCGGCGGCTCGAATATAAAACGCAAGTCTTCCTGAATGACACGGGCGACCATCTCCGGACGCGGCTGACCCATACGATGGAGGTAGCGGCAATTTCCCGAAACATCGCGCGCGCCCTGCAATTGAACGAGGATCTGACCGAGACGATTGCCTTGGCCCATGACTTGGGTCATTCGCCGTTCGGCCATACAGGCGAAGCGGCCTTGAACAGTCTGATGAAGAATCACGGCGGTTTCGAACACAATCGTCAAAGCCTGCGCATCGTCGAGGAGATCGAACAGAAATATCCCCTCTTTCCGGGTTTGAACCTGACATGGGAAGTTCGCGAGGGTTTGATCAAACATTCGACCGCTTATGACTCTCCCGAAAGGATGCGCGAGTTTGCCCGCAAATCCTGCTCGCTGGAGGCGCAAGTGGCCAATCTGGCGGACGAAATCGCCTATTATAGCCACGATCTGGATGACGGCCTCGACGCACGACTGTTGGACGAAAGAGAACTTTGCCGCGCAGGTCAAATCTGGGATGAGGCCTCTCGCTCCGTGCGACGAGAGTACGGTCAATTGCCGGACGAATGCCGCCGTTACTTTGTCATTCGATGCATCATTGATAGCCAGGTTAAGGACGTTGTCACGACCACGGAGGCGAATCTTGGCAAAGTCCAACCGCGTTGCGCAGATGATGTGCGGCGTTTCCCGAAACCATTGGTCCATTACAGCCCGGCGCGGCGGAAATTGAATTTGCAACTTCGCGCCTACTTGTACAAGAACCTCTATTATAACCCGGAAGTTCACGAACCGAACCTCCGCGCCGTCCAGATGCTGGAAGAGTTATTTTATTTTTATCTCGATCATCACGAAGAGTTGGGGGACCAGTCGCGCAAGCGCGCGAGAAAAGTCGGATGGCATAGGGCCGTTTGTGATTATATCTCCGGCATGACCGACCGTTATGTAACCAAGGAATATCATCGGCTCTTCGGCCTCGAACTGGCGCGCAAAACCGCGTTGTAGCAAGGCGCGTTTAGCGACGTCCATAGGCGGTTAACCTTTCGATGAACCGTCTGGCAGGACAGTGCATCCCGCCTGTCTGGCATCTGCGCACACCAAAGGCGGGACAGACGGGACGCGCTGTCCTGCCAGGAATGGATAAAAGTTCCGCTTTCATCCCGATTCGCTCTGCTCCATTTTTGAGATATGTCAGATTTGATCGCTATCGTGGGACGGCCGAACGTCGGCAAATCGGCGCTCTTCAACCGCATCGTTGGAAAACGCATTGCGATCGTCCATGACGAGCCTGGGGTGACGCGCGATCGTGTCACGGCGGAAGCGGAATGGCACGGCCGCCCATTCACTTTGGCCGACACAGGCGGCATTGGGTTGATGCGAAAAGAAAAAGCCAGGGACGTTATTGCCCAAGCCGCTCTGGACCAGGTGGAATTGGCCATCGAAGCGGCGCAGGTCATTATTCTCGTCGTGAATGTTCACGAGGGAATCGTTCCCCTCGATCGTGAAGTGGCCGAACGCCTGCGAATTTCGGGCAAGCCGGTCATCGTTGCGATCAATAAGGTCGATCACAGCCGCGCGGACGCAGGCGCGGGAGAGTTTTCTGAGTTAGGCTTCGAAAGCGCGTTCCCGGTGAGCGCGATTCATGGGATTGGAATCGAGCCGCTCATGAAGGCAGCCGTCAGCTTGCTGCCGTCCAGAGAGGTGGGACAACGCGCGATCTCGGACGCAACTGCGGAAGCAGACCCAAAGGCAGCGGAGCCAGAACATCCGTTGAAGTTGGCCATCGTTGGTCGTCCGAATGTCGGCAAGTCATCATTGATCAATGCGCTGACACGTTCCGAGCGGGTGATTGTGACTCCGATTCCCGGGACGACTCGCGATTCAATCGATGTTCCATTCGACGTAGAAACAGAAGGTGTGCGTCAGAGGTACGTGTTGATCGATACGGCTGGCGTGCGCCAGGAGCGGCGTATCGATGATTCGATTGAATTCTTCAGTGTGAAACGAACCGAGGATTCAATTGCCCGTTCCGATATTGCCATTCTCGTGCTGGACGCCGAAGCAGGTGTGACAGCGCAGGACAAAAAGGTTGCCGGAAAAATTGTTGAAGAAAGGAGGGCTTGCATTGTCGTGGTCAACAAATGGGATTTGGTCGCCGAAAACGTCACCAAAGCGCGCAAGGAAGAAATCGAACGGCGCAATAAGAAAGAACGGCGTGAACAATCGATGACCACCTTGGCTGAATTTGGCGAGTGGGTGCAAAAGTATCTGTTCTTTTTAGACTACGCCCCCGTCATCTTCACCTCGGCCAAATCCGGTTTTCACCTTGAGAGATTGCTCGAAGCCATCCGTTATGTGGCGGCGCAGCTCAAGCAAAGAATTCCCACTGCGATCCTCAATCGCACGTTGAACGATGCCATCGAGCAGCGCCAGCCGATTAGCGCGGCAGGGCATCGCCTCAAATTCTTCTATGCGACACAAGTTGGCGAAAGGCCTCCGACCTTCTTGCTCTTCGTCAATCGAGACGAACTTTTCTCCGATGCCTATAGCAAGTATTTGACGAAAGAGTTGCGTCGAGCCTTTGGCTTCGAAGGGTGTCCGATCATTTTGGCGCCAAAACCTCGGCCCAAATCAGTGGAACCGATCCGAAAGCGTAAGCGCCCGCAACGCCTTGTGCCCTCTTCCAAACGTCGAAAATGATGCGTGCCTTGTGGCCAGGGGATCTGAAGGGAACCACGACAATGCGAGGAGCATAGACGCATCAGTTCTGTTATCCGCATTATCCGCGCAATCTGTGGTCCGTTTGCCGGTCTTGTTCGCTTTTGTTCGCTTGTTCGCTCGCAACTTTTAAAAAAAGCTTGCAACCACAACCTATAGTGTTTACGTTTCCTCCGTTCCTCTACTAATAGGGTAATGAGCTCTTTAGGCAAGAGCTCAGCTATCTCGTTAAAGCAGAGGGTAATTCGTGAATTTTAGATGTTTCAACTGCAAATATTCAGTCGAAATTCATCTCACAAACTTGAACCAAGCCTTAACCCAGACCAACCATGATTGACGCCCGCGATCCAGTCCTGCCCGTTCCTACCCAGAATCGTCGCAGCCGTGCGGTTGTTTCCCATCGCCGCCCACGGGGCAAGATAACCTCCAAGAAGCGGGTTTTTAGTGATCCGAAAGTCAAGCCGTTCGATCAAATTGAATGGGACAAGCGCACGGCTGAGATCACAGATGACGGCGGCAAAGTGATCTTCAAGCAGGAAAATGTCGAGATCCCGAAATCTTGGTCCGTCCTGGCAACTAAAGTTGTTGTTTCCAAATATTTTTATGGCGAACAAAACACATCCGAGCGCGAAACCTCTGTTCGTCAGTTGATCCACCGCGTTTGTCGCACGATTGCCGATTGGGGCGTTCAGGATGGTTACTTCACGAAGGCTGAGGGGGAAGTGTTCCACGACGACTTAACTTGGCTGTGTATTAATCAATATGGCGCATTCAATTCGCCGGTTTGGTTTAACATCGGTCTTTATCATCAATATGGAGCAGGCAAGAATTCCGCCCGGGGCAATTGGTTTTATAACCGCCAAACAGGAGCGGGCGAACGCGCCAAGACGCAATATGAATATCCCCAAGCCAGCGCCTGTTTCATTCAGTCGGTCGAAGACAACATGGAAGACATCATGCGCTTGGCTTACAGCGAAGCGATGCTCTTCAAGTATGGCTCTGGAACCGGCACTGATCTTTCGCCAATTCGCTCCAGCAAAGAAAAACTGAGCGGAGGCGGTCGTCCCAGCGGTCCCCTCTCCTTCCTCAAAGTCTATGATCAAATTGCCAACGTCGTGAAGTCTGGCGGAAAAACCCGCCGCGCCGCCAAGATGAACACGTTGAAAGATTGGCATGGCGACATCGAAGAGTTCATCGAGGCAAAACAAAAGGAAGAGAAAAAGGCTTGGGCGCTCATTGAACAGGGTTATAGCGGTTCTTACAATGGCGAAGCTTACGGCAGCGTCATGTACCAAAACGAGAACCTTTCCGTGCGAGCGAGCGACGAATTCATGCACGCGGCTCTCGAGGGCAAGGAATGGTGGACCCGCTCTGTGACCACCGGCAAACCGCTGCATAAAAAGGACGCGCGCACGCTGCTCAACAAAATCGCTGAAGGGACTTGGATTTGCGGCGATCCCGGCCTGCAATATGACGGCGCCATCCAAAAATGGCATACGTGCAAGGGCACGGAGCCGATTCATTCCACCAATCCTTGCTCGGAGTATGTGTTCTTGAACAACACCGCGTGCAATTTGGCGTCACTGAACTTGATGAAGTTCAAACGCTCCGACGGTGTTTTTGATGTCGAGCGCTTCAAGGCGGCCGTCCGGATTTTCATCACCGCTCAAGATATTCTGGTTGATAATGCCAGTTATCCCACGCAGGAGATTGCTGAGAATTCCCACATCTTCCGCACCCTCGGACTCGGCTATGCGAATCTCGGTTCGCTCATCATGAGCTACGGGTTGCCTTATGATTCGGATCAAGGACGCGCTTTGGCGGGAGCCATTACCGCTGTCTTGACCGGCCACGCTTACGAACAATCCGCGACTATCGCCGCCACACTCGGCTCTTTCAAAGGGTATCACGATGCGCGCTGCGCAGGCGTGGAAAAACCGTTATCCAAAGACAATGTCGAATCGATGCTAGGTGTGATCAAACTTCATCGCGACGCGGTCGAAGACATTCAACCCAGCCGAGAGTTTGACTATCTGAAAGAGGAAGCGCGCAAGTGCTGGGACCGCGCCTTGGAACGCGGAAAGGCCTGCGGCTATCGCAATGCCCAAGTCACTGTTCTCGCCCCGACCGGCACCATCGCCTTTCTGATGGACTGCGATACAACGGGCGTTGAACCGGACATCGCGTTGGTCAAGTACAAGCTCCTCGCGGGTGGCGGGATGTTAAAGATTGTCAATCGCACCGTGCCTGACGCACTTGAGCGGCTGAATTACACCCCCGAACAGATCAAAGCAATTGTGGATCACGTGGAGAAGTTCGACACCATCGAGGATGTCGAGGAAAATGGCGAAACCATCCGGAGCGGTCTCAAGGCCGAAGATCTCGAGGTCTTTGATTGCGCTTTCAAAGCGCATCGTGGCAAGCGCAGCATCCATTATCGAGCCCACCTGAAGATGATGGGCGCCGCTCAGCCGTTCATCAGTGGCGCCATTTCGAAGACGGTCAACTTGCCCAATGAATGCACGGTTGGCGACATTGCGGACGCCTACATTCAAGCCTGGAAGATGGGATTGAAATGCGTCGCCATTTACCGCGACGGCTCGAAGCGTTCGCAGCCATTAAACACCAAGAAGACCAACGAAGGCGCGAATGCCACCACCGAGCCTTCGAGTGAATTGGCGAAGATTAAGGAACTCGAGGCCGAGGTGGTCAAATGGCGTGAGCAAGCGGGCCAGCCGTTGCGCCGTCGTTTGCCCGAAACACGCACGGCCATTACGCATAAATTCGATATTGCCGGTCATGAAGGCTATCTGACGGTTGGCCTTTTCGAGGATAGCCAGCCTGGCGAATTGTTCATCACGATGGCGAAGGAAGGTTCCACCATCGGTGGTTTGATGGACAGCATCGGCACGCTGACGAGCATGGCCCTGCAATACGGCGTGCCGTTGGAAGCGTTAGTGAAGAAATTTGCGCATCAACGTTTCGAACCTTCGGGCTTCACCAAGAATCCCGAAATTCGAAATGCGGCTTCCATCACCGATTACGTATTTCGCTGGATGGCGTTGCAGTTTATTCCGGGTTACCGCGAGGCTAACAGTCCCAACCGGAATCAACCAGAACTTGCGATTCCTGGATTGCTCGAAGAAATCAAAAAAAAAGTAAACCGGCCGGTTCCGGAACTGCCGCTCTCTGAAGAATCCGACACTGCTTTTGCTTTGAAACCGGCCACGGTTTCTCCGCTGACCAATGGAAATGGAAATGGAAACGGCAAACATCAAGGTAACGGAGGCGCCCATAGTCACCGTGAAGTTACCAGCCTCAGCGATTCGATCGCTCATTTCCAACAAGACGCTCCCACCTGTCCGAGTTGCGGCCATGTGGCGGTTCGAAATGGAGCCTGCTACAAGTGCCTCAATTGCGGTGAGAGCTTAGGTTGCTCATAAGGAGGCGCCTGGGAACGAAACAAGCCGGGGAGCAATCCTCGGCTTGTTTTCATTTTCAAAACCGGAATACTCTGCGGCTTATGAACAGCAAACCAGAAGGGTTCACCCGCGAAGATCCGTGGCGCATTTTCCGCATCATGGCCGAGTTTGTGGACTCGTTCGAAACGTTGTCCAAAGTCGGTCCCGCCGTCACGATTTTTGGTTCGGCTCGCACGCCGCCGAGCGACCCGTACTATCACGCCGCCGTCGCACTCGCGAAAGGGCTGGCCAAACATCACTTGGCTGTTATCACGGGCGGAGGACCGGGCATCATGGAAGCGGCCAATCGCGGCGCCACCGAAGGCAAAGGCAAATCGGTCGGGCTAAACATCGAGTTGCCGTTCGAGCAAAAGGGGAACCGCTTCGCGAATGTCCCGATCAACTTTCATTACTTTTTTTCCCGCAAGGTCTGCTTCGTGAAGTACAGCCTTGCTTTTGTTTTCATGCCCGGAGGATATGGCACGCTCGACGAGTTCTTTGAAGTGATCACGCTGGTTCAAACGCATCGCATCTCTCGCTTCCCGTTGATCCTTTACGGCAAGGATTATTGGTCGGGTCTCATCAAATGGATGAAAGCGATGTTAGAAAAGGAAGGTTTCATCAGCCGCGGGGATTTGGATTTGTTCACGGTTGCCGATAGTCCCGAAGAAGCGATTTCCTTGATCCTCGATTATATGCGCCGCGTCGGTCCGCCGGAAACTGTGCCCAAAGCGTTTGCTTAACGCTGCCAACTTTAGTCCAACCACGGATGGGCACGAATTAGCAGGACTGCCCGCATTTAACTTTGCAACCATTTAACGATGTAACGGCGCAACAATGTATCAAGTTTCTCGACACAAGAGTGGCCTGAGCGTCATTACGGCCACGATGCCGCACATGGCCAGTGTAAGTCTGGGCATGTGGGTGGCGGTTGGCGGACGTTATGAGCCGGCCTCCCTTTGCGGCGTTTCGCATTTCATCGAACATTTGCTTTTCAAAGGAACGCGCGCTCGCTCGGCCCGGCAAATTTCCCAAGACGTTGAGGGCATTGGCGGTTACCTCAACGCGTTCACGACCGAGGAGACGACCTGCTTTTACTCCAAAGCCCGGCACGATCGCTTTCAGGAGCTGCTCGATGTTTTGATGGACATGTTCCTGAATTCGACCTTTGACCCAGTCGAGATCGCGAAGGAACGCAACGTGATCAAAGAGGAATTGGCCATGTATTTGGACCAGCCTCAGCATCACGTGCAGGAATTGTTGAATGAAATGCTCTGGCCCAATCAACCGCTGGGCCGTTCTTTGACCGGCACGGCCGAGACCATCGAGAAGATGACGCGTGAAGAACTTCTTGCCTATCGATCAACCAATTACCTCAGCAGCAGCACAATCGTGGCGGCGGCCGGCAACTTGAACCACGACAAAGTCGTGAAGGCTGTGTCCCGTTTCGCGCGTCACTTTCTCTGCGGGAATCGGCCGAAGTTTATTCCCGCATTCAACAAACAAACCAAGCCTGCTATTTGCCTTTTCACGAAGCCTGCCGAACAAACGCAGCTTGCCTTGGGAATCCGCACTTGTTCCCGGCATGATGAACGCCGGTTCGCTTTGCGTCTCTTGAACACCGTCCTCGGCGAAAACATGAGTTCGCGCCTGTTTCAAGTGGTGCGGGAAGATCACGGTCTAGCTTACTCAATCACGAGCGCCCTTTGTTTTTTCGACGATGTCGGGGCCTTGAACATTTCTGCTGGCGTGGATACGGACAAGCTGCCGAGGGCTCTGAAATTAATCATTCGAGAATTGCAGCGTTTGATGGACGAGTTCGTGACGCCTGCTGAACTGCGTTGCGCCCGCGATTATGTAATCGGCCAAATTGACCTTGGTCTGGAAAGCACGGAAAACCAAATGATGTGGGCCGCGGAACAGCTCCTGAGCTACGGCCGAATCATCCCTGCCGCCGAGATCAAGCAGAAGCTGCGGGACGTAAAAGCAAGCCAGATTCGGAGCGTCGCGCGCGATTTCTTTCGGCCGGATCGGTTGAACCTGGCGCTCGTGAGCCCTTTGAAATCCGACGCTGGCATGCGGCGGTGCTTGCGTGCGGACGACTGGAAGTCGCGTGAACGCACAGATTGACAAGTCTGCGCTACAGACTTGGCAGGACAGGCGAGACGCCTGTCCTGCCGCCGGGTTCCTGCAGAAAGATTAAGGCTCTCACCCTCATGCCTCCACTCATTCAGCAGATTTCCACTGCGCACACGCCTGAGTCGTTTACCGAGCGACTTCGGGGGCAGGGGACGGTTTTGTTGCGAGGAGGCTGGTCAGGCTCGCCGCAATCGCGTTATTCGTTTGTCGCGGCGCGGCCTTTTCTGAGCTTCCGTTCCTTCGGTTCTCGTTGTGAACTGGTTTCTGGAGGGCAAACCCATGTTCAGTTTGGCAATCCATGGCGCGCGCTCGACAGTCTGATGGCGCGTTACGAGCTACTGGACGAGATGGACCTTCCTTATCCACTGGGGGGCTGTTTTGGTTTTTGGGGATATGACCTTAAGAGTTTTGTTGAACCAAAACTCTCCCGCCGCGCGATCAATGATCTGGAATTGCCGGAGTGCGCCGTCGGCTTCTACGACACTATAACGGTCTTCGATCATCGGCTGGAAAAGACCTGGATTGTTTCGACCGGTTTGGACGTCGATGGGTCGCGTGATGAGTCGCGGGCGAAAAGCCGTCTTGATGATTGGGCAAAACTCTTGAACGCCGCACCGGCCCAAGATTTCGCAGCGTCTGCAGATCGACTTTCGGAGATGGAACGCTGCGGATTCCGTGCACGAGCAGCGGTCACGTCCAACATCTCTCGCGACACTTTTCTCGGTTGGATCGACCAGGCGCAACGCTACATTCGCGCGGGGGACATTTATCAGGTGAACCTTTCTCATCGGCTGTGCGTCCCATGTCCTTGGTCTGGGTGGGAAACATATCAACGGCTCGCAGCGTTTTCGCCCGCTCCGTTTGCCGCGTTTCTCGATTGTGGCGAATTTCAAATTGCTTCTTCGTCCCCCGAACTTTTCCTGCAATTGAGCGGGTCTCATATCTTGACTCGCCCTATCAAAGGAACCCGGCCGCGCTCGGCCGATCCGAACCGCGACGCACAATTGAACTACGAACTTCAAACCAGTCCCAAGGAAATGGCCGAGCTGGTCATGATTACGGATTTGCTCCGAAACGATTTGGGCAAGGTCTGTGATTTTGGCTCAGTGCAAGTTCCCGAATTGGTCCGTCTCGAGCGTTTTGCTCAAGTCCAGCATTTAGTCTCAACTGTCGAAGGCCAGCTTCGTCGCGACGTCACGCACTTTGCGGCTTTCGCGTCGTGCTTTCCCGGCGGAAGCATCACCGGCGCTCCGAAATTCCGGGCTATGGAAATCATCGATGAATTGGAGCCCATCGCCCGCGGACCGTACACGGGCGCGCTTGGATTTCTTGGATTCAACCGCGAAAGCCGGTTGAGCATCCTCATCCGTTCCGCGGTTTGCCGCGAGCAGATGGCTTATTTCAATGTCGGCGCCGGCATTGTAGCCGACTCGATCCCAGAGGCGGAGTACGACGAAACGTTGGCCAAAGCTGGTGGCTTCATTGCCGCCATGGAGAGGAACGTATGGGAACCACGAATGGACACCAATGAACACGAATCCGGAAACAGGTGTTAATTGACGATGTTTGCGTTCATCAACGGGCAACTCGTGCCGGAGGCAGAAGCGACGGTGTCAGTCTTGGATCGGTCCTTTCTGTATGGTGACGGTTTGTTCGAAACGCTTCGTGTTTACAATGGCCGTCCGTTTCGTTGGCGCCAGCATCTGCAGCGGATCGAACGCGGCGCGGAATTTCTGAAGATTAGTCTGCCTTTCTCGGCTGCTGCCCTGCAAAGACAAGCCGAGGCGCTCATTCAAAAGAACCAACTCCCGGAGTGTGTGCTGCGCATGACACTTTCGAGAGGAGTGGGCATCCGAGGTTATTCGACCAAAGACGCGGATCGACCGACGCTCGTGATGACAGTCCATCCTCTGACAGCTCCTGCGAAGGGTCAGATTTCACAATGGCGGCTCATCACATCAACGTTGCGCGTCCCTGCCGGGGATCCCGTCGCAAACTACAAAACCTGCAATAAACTTCATCAAATCCTCGCGCGCGCTGAGGCAGAGGCGCAAAGCGCTGATGAAGCGTTGCTGCTGAATACGGAGGGAGAAATCGCCGAGGGGGCCTCCTGCAATCTTTTCTGGATTCGCGACGCACGCGTCTGCACGACACCGCTCGCGAGCGGCATCCTTGCGGGGGTGACTCGTGAGTTGGTTATCGAACTTTGCCAATCGCTTTCGTTCGCCATCGAAGAAGTCACCATCAAGCCCGCCGAGCTAACACAAGCTGATGGCGTCTTTGTGACGTTCAGCAGCTTGGGAATCATCGAGATCGTCGCGCTCGACGGCGTGGAACTGCGACGATCGCCGCTCCTGCCGCAGATTTGGCGAGCCTATCAAGATTGCGTCGAACAAGAGACAGCTCGCTTTGGGTAGGACAGGCGTCTCGCCTGTCTCCACGATGACCAAGCTTTCCGCTACGATCGGCGAACTGCCCATTCCGTGCGGCGGCGTGAGTGAAGGCAATGAGCGGCCGCCGCCAAAGTTCCTGTCCGTCATGCGAAAACGCTGCCAGGCCGAAACCCGGAAAATAGCGTGTAAATGCCGGCTTCGTCCGCCGCGGGCTTGGACGAAGCGGGGTCATTCGGTTTGGATTTGCGTTCGACACGCCTCGCTTCGATGGATCGCTCCCACAAACGCCGGCCGGTCTTTCTATCGATGCATTGGACGATGCGCTGTTGCTCTTGATAACCGGCCAGGAAGATTCAATTCTCCCAAACAATAGGCGAAGAGTGTCCGGACGGCGCTTTCACCCGCCAGGGTAGGTTCTTGGCGGATCGAATTCGACCGGAAAATTCCGTGCGTCAGCGATTCCCAGAACCTTTATTTTCGGTTTCGAGCTTTTTGACCCAGATGCCATCGCTGAACCGATTGGCCGTAGAATGCGCTGCGGACTACAGTCCCTTCAGTTTGGACGCTGCTGCGGCGCGGCCCTTGGCCAAAACCTCGTGCAGAGAAACCGGCTTGCCTCCTTGCCGTTTGCTTTCGTCAGCGGCTTCCATGAAGGCAAAGATCTCGATGGTTTCTTCCGGGCTGACCGGAGATTTGCCGCTCTTGAAGAAGCGTCCAATCTCTTTGCAAAGCTCTTCGTAACCTCCACCGCGCGCCGCTGGAATGATTGCTTTGCTGCCGAAGGCCATGGCGCCGAAAGTTGAATTGTTGTTTCGGATGCCGCGATAGGCGCCGACTCGGCCATCGCTCCAAACACCGGTCACAACATCCGTGTCTTTGGTCTGAATACGCGTCACGGTTTCACAGCCAGGCCCCATGAGCGCGTACAACGGTTCGATCCCATGGATGCCGTAGAAAAACATATCTGGGGTGCCTGGTTGATACGTGCATGATCCCCAGGTGATCGCCCCGGCCATAGTCCCGAGCTTGTCGTTCTTGATGAGCTCCTGAATGCCTGGAACGAATCGCAACGATGAACTGGAAAAGCATGGCACATTATGCTGTTTGGCCAATTCATAGATGGCGATTGTGTCCTCGAGTGAACCAGCGGCCGGTTTGTCGATGAATAACGGCTTGCGCGCCTTGATCACCGGGATCGCTTCCTGCAAATGAATCCGGCCATCGACGCTTTCGATCAAAACGACATCGACCTTCTCCAACAGTTTCGGAATCGTATCGACGATTTCGACGCCGTTCGTGCGTAACCCTTCGGTGAAACCTTTCACGCGGTCCCGGCTTGCTGGCATGTCCGTGCCGCCCGGATAACCCACGACAATCCGAATTCCTGAGATATCGCCGGTGGCTTTCGGATTGTTAAAGATTTTCGTGAAAGCAGGAACGTGTGACGTATCGAGGCCGATCATACCGGCGCGCAACGGCGCGGAATCGGCAGCCTGAGCATTGATAACGAGGCCGAGACAAAGGGCGTACGGCATCAGGTGAAGGGCGGGATTCGATCGAGGGCGAAAAGAGTTAGGTTTCATGAATGAATAGAGTTACGACTTCTGGCGGGATGGTAACGACTTTTGAGCGGTCAGGAAAAGTATTTTGGGGTCGACAGCGTCTTGGACTGCGGCAGTCTCCTGCCGCTTTGCAACGATGCCGGGCTCAAAGCGTCAGAGGGCTGGCGCAGTCCAAAACCTGGCGGTCTTTGGGTGCCGGAGCGCGGACATTCCTGTCCGCAGCAATATGCGTCCGATAGAATGCGCTAGGCCAATCTGCGCGGCCTGGAAGCCCGAGAGCTGCTGCGGACAGGGATGTCCGCCCTCCGTTCGCCGGTTCGTTGTTTACTGACACTGTTTCCGAGGCTATATCTCCGCCAGGATTCAACCAAAGGCTTCGACCATGAGGTTCTTTACTCGTGCATCTCTTCAAACTTTCGCATTGGCAGCCTTGGTTCATTCATTTCAGGCGGAACTTCGAGCGCAAGAGAAGATAGAGAAGATTCCCATCATCGTTGACACGGACTTCGGCAGCGCAGTTGATGACGCATTTGCGATGGCATTGGTTTTGGCGAGCCCAGAGTTGGATTTGCGCGGCGTCACCACGGTCACTGGCGATACGAATATTCGCGCGCTGATGATCTGTCGGATGCTCTCGGCCGCCCGCCGACGTGAGGTGCCCGTCGCTCGCGGCTCCACTCCTCAAGCAGCGGCGGAGATCGGGAGCCAATACCAATACTATTATCATCCGGCGCTTATTTATAATCGAATGGGGAAGCCCGTGAAGGAGTCGGCTGTCGAGTTCCTGTACTCGCAACTGAAAGCGCAACCTGGCCAAATCACAATCTTGGCAATTGGGCCACTCAGCAATATCGCGCGACTGCTGAACGAGCATCCCGACTGCAAACCTTGGATCAAGCGCATCGTCCTGATGGGTGGCGCCATTCGCGTCGGTTACGACGGCAAACCGGGGGCGACGGCGGAATATAATATTGCGACGGATATCAAGGCGGCGCAGACGGTTTTCAGTTCGGGCATTCCGCTGGTTGTGGCGCCGCTGGATGCCACCATCGCTTTGAAGCTGGCCGAACACATGAGACTCTTCGAAGCCGGCACGTTGCTGACGATGCAAGTTGAAGCGCTTTATCAGCTCGCCAACGAGCCCGAGCCGACGCTGTTCGATCCCATGGCCGTCACGCTTTGTTTTAATGAGACGTTCTGCAGAATGGAGGACTTGCGGCTGGAAGTGGACGATCAAGGCCTCACGCGAATTGTCAGCGGAACTCCCAATGCTCGAGTCGCCGCGGCGGTTCGCGCTCGAGATGCTTTGAATTGGTACGTGGACCGCGTCCGCTCCGTCGGACAGCGAGCCTTGCCGAGAGAGACACGCAACGCAACGAAAGCAATCGCGGCCGGAAATCTGCCGGCACGGGTTCACGCTTTTGAAGATTACGAAACGGAAATTGAAAAGCGCTGGTGGATGAGTGGCCGCCTCGAAACCAACAACGTGCCTCCGGGCAATGGCCGCGCGTTTCGCAGCGCGCTGACACAGGACTTCGACGATTTGATGGGTGACCTTACGACGATGTACAGCGCGGTCATTTTCAATCCCGTGCCCGGGCCGCCAATGGGAAAGCAGCCTCGCTTGAGCTTTCGGTACTGGTTGAAGGGGACGGATACTTTGCGCGTGCAGATCTACAGCCTGTCGAATGGCTATCATCGCTACCTGACCCTCACCAACCTGCCGCAAGGCCAATGGCAGGCAGCGGCGGTAGATATGACCGCGGTGCGGCGACCCGATGGCAGCGGTGGATCGCTGTCCGAAAATGAACGCATTGACGACGTTCAATGCTATGTCGATCCACGCGCGGAGTTGCTGATCGATGAGATCGTTCTTTACGATGCCGCGCCGCCGGCTGAGACGCGGCCTTTTCCGCGCCGCATAATTTTCACCGGCTGGTTTGACACAGGCGCTCAGGGCAAGGAATGGCCGGGTGAATTTCAAATCGTGCCGCATGCAGCTCCGCGCACTTGGAAAGCAGCGAAATCGGTCATCAACAAAAGCACCGGCGATCCTTGGATTCGCGTCCATTTGCGCGGGCAACGTCCGGTCACGGGCCCGCTCAATGCGCAATTTCGTTACCGGCTTTCCAGTGGAGGAGTTCTGAAAGTTGGTTTGGTCAACAGCAAAACTGGCGCGATCACCTCGACGACCGTTGCGAAACCCGTTCTAGGCGAATGGACGGATAGCGAGGCGCAGTTTTCGAACATGCGCGGGGACGCAGCCGAGATTGACGAGATACATTTTACGGGCGAGAAGAACGCAGAGATTTTGTTGGATGATCTCCTCATTTATGAACCGGGAAAGTAACGCCTGAGGTGAGTGCAATGCGTTTCGGCAACTCGAAGCTGTTTCCGGACTGCGTGTTTAACGTAGCGCAGAGTTTCACTCTGCTGCATCGCCGATTTGCAATCGGCATAGCGTCCGCACTTTCCAGGGCGTTCGAACTGGCACGCGGTCCGCGAAACGCAATTCTTCCCAGTAGCAAGGTGAATGTTACCCCTCCTAACCCTCTCCCTATCCGATGGGGAGAGGGAAAAGACCGGGGCGCTGGGCACGTTGACCTATCAGGCATCGACCATCGCAAATGCTCGATTCCCTCTCCCCATCGGATGGGGAGAGGGGCGCTGCGACTGTCAGCTGCTGCATTCTTCCGCCGCCGAACGGTGGCTGATTGGCTGCGATGCAGCAGACTGAAAGTCTGCGCTGCCATTATCGCATTTGCGTTCGCGCCTTCTGATGCTTTCAGCCGTGGCGCCACAGTGGATTCCACGGGTCGAGCAGCCGCCGTCCGTTCCGCACAACTTCCTTCTCCACAGGGCAGAGGGGCTGGCTTCACTCAACTCGACCCAGCACAAACTGGACTGCGTTTCACAAATCACGTCTCACTGGCCGAGGTCGCCAAGAACCGCCTGATTGAAGATGGCTCCGGGGCAGCCGCAGGCGATGTGGATGGCGATGGTTGGTGCGATCTCTACTTTTGCAACCTGGAGGGTGCAAACCGACTCTTTCGCAATCTTGGTGGCATTCGATTCGAGGAGAGCACATCCTCGCCTGGCATTCGTTGTTCTGGACAAGCATCGACCGGCGCAGCGCTAGCGGACGTTGATGGTGATAGTGATCTTGATCTGCTGGTTAATGGCCTCGGTGTAGGGACGCGATTATTTCTCAACGACGGTCGAGCAAACTTCAGGGAGCAAACTAACTCAGGCCTACTGCGAGACTTTGGGGCGCGGACCTTGGCGCTGGCCGACATCGAGGGTGATGGTGATCTAGATCTGTACGTGGCAAATTATCGTCGCACCACAGCGCGCGATAGCACCGAGCGCGTCACTATCACACGACGAGGGAACACATTCGAAGTGCCCCTTCACCAACGTGACCGCTTCGTTGCGGAAGCAACTGAGAGCGGTGGCGCAATGGTCATCGAATTGGGCGAACCCGATGTCTTTTACCGGAACATCGGGAATGGCAGGTTTGAGCCCATTCCCTGGACGAGCGGCGCTTTCCTCGACGAAGAAGGTCATCCTCTGCAGCAACCGCCGCGTGACTGGGGACTTTCCGCGATGTTTCGCGATTTGAACGGCGACAGTCTCCCGGACCTTTATGTCTGCAATGACTTTCATTCGCCGGATCGGATTTGGCTGAACAAAGGGAAGGGCCAATTTCAGGCTGCACCCTCAATGATGCTTCGCAAAACCAGTTTCGCTTCGATGGCCGTGGATTTCGCCGACATCAATCGCGATGGCTTCGATGATATTTTCGTAGCCGAGATGCTCGGAGCGACTCGGTTGCGGCGACAAACGCAGCGCGACAACATGGAAGGCACGGCCGCTTTGAACTTTGGTTGGGGATGGCGCGTGGGCGCGATTACCAATGTGACACGCGTGATGAGAAATACGCTTTTTCTCAATTCGGGTGAAGGAACGTACGTCGAGATGGCGCAATACGCCGGTGTCCACGCATCAGATTGGACTTGGGGCGCCGCGTTTCTGGATGTGGATCTCGACGGCTATGAAGACTTGCTCATCGCGAACGGCCACCTCCGGGATCATCTTCATTCGGATGTTCAGGCGCGCCTCGCGTTGGCTGGACCACCGCAGAATGCCGCAGCACGAGAGCGACTCTTTGCTCAAATCCCCAGCCTGGCCGCACCTAAACGGGCCTACCGGAATCGCGGAGATCTCACATTCGAAGAACGAGGATCGGCTTGGGGCTTTGATTGGACCGGTATCTGCAATGGGATGGCCTTGGCCGATCTCGATAACGACGGCGACCTCGACGTGATTCTGAACAACCTGAATGCCGGCGCATTGATCATGCGCAACGACTCGACGAACTCGCGCCTTGCCATTCGTGTCCGAGGCCGAACGCCAAACACAGCCGCGCTGGGAGCAAAAATCTGGGTAAAAGGCGGTCCCGTCCCGCAGAGCCAGGAAGTGATTTCGGGCGGTCGTTATTTGTCGTCCGACGATGGACTGCGCGTTTTCGCCGGAGGCCAAGCGAAGGAGTTAGACGTTGAAATCGTTTGGCGCAGCGGACAGCGCAGCTCTTTTGCAAAACTTCAATCTGGTTATCTTCATGAACTCAACGAGCCTAGCGGCAACAAACTGCCTTCCGCCCCTCCCTCTGACAGCCCTCAATCGCGACTGGTACTATTTGAAGACGTCAGCGATCGGCTGAATGCCATTCACCCAAAACATGAATTTAACGACTACGAACGCCAGCCGCTCTTGCCGCGCAAACTAAGCCAGAACGGTCCTGGCGTCAGCTGGTTCGATATGAATGGAGACGGGCATGATGATCTGATTCTTGGCGCTGGACGCGGCCAGCGCATGCAGATTTGGACGAATGACGCATCGGGAAACCTTCAGTCTTCCAAGACAACCATCCTGTCCACACCGACACGCGGCGATCAGACGGCAATTCTTGGATGGCAAATCGCGCCAGGGCTAGACCTTGGCCAAGTCGTTGTCGGTCTTTCCGGATACGAGTTGTCAACCAATCTACCGGCGACCGTTGGAATATTTTCGGTCTCCTCTCAAGCGAGCCGGGCAGTCGGCATCCTTTCCGCCAGCGCGAATGTCGGCCCTCTGGCGGCCGCGGATCTCGACAACGACGGTGACCTTGACCTCTTCGTCGGCGGGCAAGCCGAGCCAGGACGCTACCCAGTCGCCGCGCGTTCGGTCATCTTCCGCCAAACCGACCGCCGGTTCGTTGAAGACACCGAAAACACTTCGCGCCTGACTGGCGTCGGTTTGGTCAATGGCGCTGTCTGGAGTGATCTGGATAACGACGCAGACAGTGATCTCGTGCTTGCGTGTGAATGGGGACCCATTCGTGTTTTTCGCAATACTGGGGGGGCGTTGGCAGAGGCAACCGTTGAACTTGGCTTAAGTCATTTGCGCGGTTGGTGGAATGGAGTCGCGGTCGGCGACTTCAACGCGGACGGGAGAATGGACATCGTGGCCTCGAATTGGGGACGCAACACGAAGCACCAAGAGTTCGTTGCTGATGAACTCCGGCTTTATCACGGCGATCTTGATGGCAATGGCGCCTGGGACGTTATCGAGGCTTACTGGGATCGCGACCTGAAGAAAGAAGTGCCGTTCCGCGATTTTCGCACGATGAGCCGCGCCGTGCCGTCCATCCGTGAACGATTGAAGACATACGCGGCCTACGCAAACGCAAGCGTTCAGGAGATTTTCGGTGACACGTTGCAGAAGTTGCAGTTGCTCCGAGCCAATTCGTTAGATTCGATGCTTTTCTTGAACTACGGCAATCGCTTTGAAGGAGCATCTCTCCCTATGCTCGCGCAGTTGACCCCGGCGTTTGGAATAGCGGTTGCAGACTACGACGGCGATAACAGAGAAGACATTTTCCTTTGCGAGAATTCGTTCGCTGCCGACCGCGAAACTGGCCGGTACGACGCTGGACGCGGCTTGCTCCTGCGCGGAGATGGAACCGGCAAATTCGATGCTATGCCAGCCGCAATGACCGGGCTGCAGATCTACGGCGAACAGCGCAACGCCGCAGTCGCGGACTTTGACGAGGATGGACGTCCCGATCTAGCGGTGACTCAGCACGCGGCCCAGCTTAAGCTTTTTCGGAATCTTGGCGGGACCCGGGGATTGCGTGTTCGCCTTGTAGGCGCCGTTGGAAATCCAAACGCTATTGGCGCTCAAATCAGGCTCAAGATTGGTGATTCCTACGGCCCGACACGCGAAATTCATGCGGGATCGGGTGGGGGTGCGCAAGACTCCTTCATCACCGTCCTCGCAAGATCGACAGCAGCGAGTCACATTTGGATTCGTTGGCCGGACGGCAAAATCACCGAGAGCCCCCTGCCATCGCACGCGAACGATATCTCCGTAAATCCACAAGGTGAGATTCACGTGTATCGATAGCCACTAACGCCCTTTGTTCGCGGCCTTTGCGGTTGCATCCGCAACTCATCATTGACAAGTCGACTCGGGACTATTTAATCGAAAAACGTCCGACGGGCCTGAAAGGATGTTATGAGGAGTGAAAACCGTGGAGCGAAGGCTTACAGCCGTCGCATTACCGACCGGCTGCCAGGATTCACGCTGATCGAGCTTTTAGTTGTCATAGCGATTATCGCGATTCTGGCGGGCATGTTGTTGCCTACGCTTGCTCAAGCCAAACTCAAGGCGCAGGGTATTCAGTGCATGAACAATCATCGGCAGCTGACCCTGGCCTGGAATATGTACGCGGAGGAGCACAATGGAAAATTCGCCAATGCTCGCTCCTGGTACACTTCGCCGGTGGATTACACGGCGGCGCGTTACAACTGGGACCCGGCTTCGAGCGTTTTGCATCCGAGGATTAGTCCACTCGGACCGTACTGCCAGCATGCGGGTGTGTTCCGATGTCCCGGTGATCGGTCGTTTGTCCGCGGCAGCGTGGACGGCAGGCTCCAGAACATGCCGCGAGTCTTGAGCATGTCGATGAACAATTGGGTTGGCGGCGCCGCTTGGGGCGCTTCGGGCGACAAGTACCGCGTGTACCAAAACACATCCGAAATGCTGAATCCGGCGAAGTGTTACGTCTTTTTGGATGAGCGAGAAGACAGCATCAATGACGGTTATTTTAACGCCAGCATGGAAGGCTATCCGAGCACGCCTTCTTTTTGGGAAATTCTCGATTACCCTGCGAGTTACCATAATCGCGCGGGCGGTTTTTCCTTCGTCGATGGTCACTCTGAAATCAAAAGGTGGCGAGATGCTCGCACGATGCCAAAGATACAGAAAGGCGGCACCATTCCACTTGGAGTCAAGTCCGCTAATAATCCAGATGTCCTGTGGCTTATGGAAAGAGCCACGGTTCCCAAGTAAGCCTCTTTGGTGTGGTGAGGACCACGCGGGGACCACGCGGATGCGCTGTCCCTCTACGTTAACCGGAAAACTTTTGCATTTTGGAAGTTCCTCTCACAAGCTGTTCGCATGACGAAACCGCTTGGGCTTTTTCTGTACGAGAATCTGATGCCCGGAAGCCAATTGGCAAACCGTCTGCAAGACTTGGGCTATCGTGTGCAAGTCGTTGGCGACGCGCGGTTATTGGTCAGCCAGGCCATCGAGGAAAAGCCAATGCTCGTCGTCATCGATCTAGCATGCCAAAGGGTGAATGTTTGCGACGTGATCAAAGAGTTACGACAGAATCCCGCCACTTCCCACATGCCCGTGCTGGCATTCACGAATCACAGCAATACGGCAATGCAAACCGCAGCTCGCGAAGCCGGAGCAACCTTAGTTGCGGCCGAGGAGGCCATGCTTGTCCAATTGCCCCAACTGCTCGATCAGGTTCTAGAAATCGAGTAGCGCCATGACTTCTCATTCTATGACTCTTCCCGTCGTCAAATTGACCAAAGGCATCCATGTGATGCACCTGTTTTATCGCATCGACCGCATTCGATGGGAACAATTGGACCAAGGGCAACGTGATCAAACACTCGTCAGCCTGAAGAGACTTTGCGACGCGAACACCGCAGCGTCTCATCCGCGGTTGACCACGTACGCGAATATCGGTGGCAAGGCAGACTTCGCCTTCGTGTTGATGGCCGCCGAAATGGGGTCCGTCGGCCAGATGCACCGGGATTTGGAAGCTTGTTTCCCAGCCGGGACGCTCGTTCCGGTTTACAGCTTCTTCAGCGTGACCGAATTGCCGGACTATGTGACGACCAATGAGGACCACCGTCATATGCTCACTCAGCACGAGAAACTCGATCCGAACAGCGAGGCCTTCCAGAAACGCCTCGCTGAACTGAAGGAGAAGCAGGCCCAATACGAGCATTACCGTCTGTATCCCGAACTGCCAGACTGGGAAGTGATGGGATTCTATCCAATGAGCAAGCGCCGGACGGGTTCGGACAATTGGTACAGTCTCGACTTTGCCACCCGCAAGCGGCTCATGGCCGGGCATGCCCGTGTTGGAAGAAAATATGCCGGACGGATTTCTCAATTGATCACCGGCTCGACCGGGCTGGATGATTGGGAATGGGGCGTAACGCTGATGGCCCACCAAGCGGATGCCTTGAAGGAGATTGTTTATGAGATGCGCTTCGATGAAGTTAGCGCCCGGTTCGGCGAATTTGGCCCTTTCTATGTAAATCTTCGCCTGGCGCCGGACGTCTTGTGGGGACACCTCCATCTCTAACCTTCTCTTAGGAGCCAAACAGGCAAAGCCCCTCCGATCTGCTAGACCGGGTTCTTCCGCAGTCTGCTATTTCGTGCGATCTGGGGAAAGGGGTCGAAGCTGGTCGAAGCTGGCCGCTGCGATAATTCATTTGAATCTCAGGAGTTTTTGAGGAACAGTTGCCGGAAAATTATCAGAATGCGACTATGAAACTACGATTGTTGTTGTTGTTGGCGGCGGTAAGCGTGTCCATTGGCCTTGGCCAAGCGCAGGACAAAGACGTCTTGACCGACCCAAAGAAAAAGACCAGTTACGCCGCCGGCGTCAGTATTGGCAATAACTGGAAACGACAAGAGCTCGATCTCAATCCTGACATTGTCCTCCAAGGTGTTAAGGACGCTCTCGGCGGACGCGCGCTTATCGCAGAACCAGAACTCAGCGAAGTGCTCAATGCGTTCAGCGCCGAAAACAGAGCCAAACGCGAGGAAAAAAGGAAACAACTCGCGGAAAAGAACAAACAAGACGGCGAAAAATTCCTGGCCGACAACAAAACAAAACCCGGTGTCGTCACACTCCCGAGCGGTCTGCAATACAAGGTTCTAAAGGAAGGGAGCGGCGCCAGCCCACACGCCAACGACAGCGTATCGGTCAATTACCGCGGGACGTTGATCGATGGCACTGAGTTCGACAGCTCCGCCAAACGGGGACAGCCCGCCACATTCGGCGTCAGTCAAGTTATTGCCGGATGGACCGAGGGTCTGCAAAAAATGAAGCCTGGTTCAAAGTATCAATTATTCATCCCAACCAATCTTGCCTACGGTGAACGCGGCCAAGGCAACTTGATTGGCCCGAACGCCGCTCTGATCTTCGACGTCGAACTCGTTTCCGTTACGCCCGCTCCACCTGTCCCAACGCCGGCCCCTGCCCCCGTCGTTACCAGTGACATTATTAAGGTGCCGTCCGCGGAGGAACTGAAGAAAGGCGCGAAAATCGAAATCATCAAACCGGATCAGATTGAAAAGGAAAAGAAACAACCCTAAGCGGGCGTCGCTGCGAACAAGAATGTCCTTACGTGTATAGCGCCACTGCATTCGTTCGTAGCGCAGACTTTCAGTCTCCTGTATCGCCGATTTGTAATCGGCATACCTTGCGCATCTTCCAAAACGCTCGAACTTGCGGGCGATCCGCAGAACACAATTCTGCCAAGTAGCAAGGTGAATGTTGCCCCTCTCCCTAACCCTCTCCCCATCCGATGGGGCGAGGGAAAAGACCTGGGCGCTGGGCACGTTCGTCCATCAGGCATCGCCCACCGCCAAAGCTCGATTCCCTCGCCCCATCGGATGGGGAGAGGGGCGCTGCAACTGTCAGCTACTGCATTCTTCCGCCGCCGAAGAGCGGCTGATTGTCTGCGATACGGCAGACTGCAAGTCTGCGCCACGCGGGCAGTAACCTCCGTTACACTCTTGGCGTCACTTCAGTTGTATTGGTCCGAAGCAACCGAGAAGTCAAGTGACCCACGAAACCGCGCCTCTTAGCCGATGAGCCTGCCCGAGCTGACTGAAGCGCCGCCACGACCTCGTCCAGATTCGGCTTCTACGCGAACTGTCCAGGCGCCGACCTTGCACACGACTCCCGGATCCTTCATCGATCCTCAGGCGCTCATGGCGATTAAGAACCTGGAACTGCGCGCCAAAGTGGTTGTTGAAGGATTCTGGAATGGACTTCATCGGAGCCCGTTTCACGGGTTCTCCGTGGAATTCACCGAATATCGGCAGTACAGTCCCGGGGATGATCCGCGCTACTTGGATTGGAAATTGTATGCGCGCACCGACCGTTACTACATCAAAAAGTTCGAAGACGAGACGAATCTTCGCTGTCACTTGCTGGTCGATAATAGCAAGTCGATGGGCTACGGATCGGGTTCGTACACGAAAGCGCAATACGCCAACACCCTCGCCGCCACCGTGGCTTATTTCCTCTATCTGCAAGGTGATGCGGTCGGCCTTCTGACCTTTGACGAGCAGATTCGCGAGTATTTGCCGGCCCGAAATCGAACCGGCCATTTGCGTCATTTGATGCTCGCCCTCGATAAGCCAGCCGCAGGAACAGCGACTGACCTAAGCGCGCCCTTGAAGCGAATCGCAGAAATCGTCACCAAACGCGGCCTGATGGTCCTGATCACTGATTTGCTCGCGCCGATCGGAACTTTGGAGAAGCATTTGATTGCCCTGACGGCGTGCCGCCACGAAGTCACCGTTTTTCATGTGTTGGATCCCGTGGAACTCTCTTTCAACTTCGAAAAAGCGCTCATGTTCCATGACCTTGAATCGGGCCGCGATCTGTTCATTAATCCCGCGGATATTCGAAAGGAATATTTGCGGAAGTTAACTGCTCATAACGCGGCCGCTCAAGCGATCTGCCTGAAACTCGGCATCGGCTACCAACGATTTGGCATTGACCGGCCTTTAGAGTTGGCCCTGTTCGATTTCCTGCGCGAGCGAATGCAACGGGGCAAGAAAATCAAGCGCACAGGCAGCATTCGAACCAAAGCATGAGTTTTTTGGCTCCATTGTTCCTGCTCGGTACGCTGGCCGTAGCGTTGCCAATTCTATTTCATCTGATCCGGCGAACGTCACGCGAACGTATGCCTTTCAGCTCGCTGATGTTCCTCTCCCCTACACCGCCGCGCGTCACGCGACACAGCCGGTTGGAGAATATTCTCCTGCTTCTCTTGCGGTGCTTGGTTTTGCTTTTACTCGCTCTCGGATTTGCCCGTCCATTTCTTCAGAAACCGCGCGCCGCCGACCCTTCTTCCGATACGGGCAAACGGATCGTCCTGTTGCTCGACACAAGCGCAAGCATGCGTCGCGACAATTTGTGGGCGCTCGCCCAAGCGAAGGCTGACGAAGTCCTGCGGACCGCCAAGCTTGCTGACCAGGTCGCCGTCTTTACGTTCGATCGTCAAGCCCGGCCGCTGGTTACTTTCGAGCAATGGTCATCCATGGATGCCGGCCAGCGTGCGGGCCTCACCATGCAACAGGTTCGCTCGGTCACTCCCGGATGGTTCTCCACTCGCCTATGCGACGCTATTCTTACCGCCGCTGAGTCGTTCGATGAAAAACTCCCCGAACAACAAACGTTTGGGCTTCGAGAAATCGTGCTCATTAGTGACCTTCAGGAAGGCAGCCACCTCGATGGCTTGCAAGGCTACGAGTGGCCGCGGGACATTCAGGTCATTATCGAACCGATCCGAGCCCGGCGAACGACGAACAGCGGAGTGCAATTGGTCACGGAACACGATGAAACGGCCGCGCCGAGCAGCGACTCGGGACCGAGAATTCGTGTCTTGAACGCCAACGATTCCAAGCGAGAGCAATTCCAAATACGTTGGGAAGGTGTTCCGGAAGCGGAGCCACTGGATGTTTACGTGCCGCCAGGCCAAAACCGGATTTTTGCCGCGCCTAAACTGGCACCCGGAATTAAGGGCGAACGACTCGTTCTCAACGGCGATGATGAAGAGTTCGACAACAAAGCATTTTTCGTCCAACCCAAAGCGGATACCGTGTCAGTCTTATATCTCGGCAACGAAACGGAGACCGATTCTGCGCAGCCTCTCTATTATTTGAAGCGAGCGTTTCAGCAAACTCGGAACCAAATCGTCCAAATCATCGCGCGACGCGTGGACACACCACTTGCTGCTGCGGAAGTCCAAAATGCGCATTTGATGATCGTCACCGAGAGTTTGCCCGAAGAACAGGTCAAGACGGCTGAACAATTTCTAAACGCCGGCAAAACCGTCCTCTTTGCCATGAAAGCTCCGGCGGCAGCATCGACGATTGCGCGGCTGACGGCGAGTCCGGGATTCAACGCCGAAGAAGCGTCGATGCCTCGTTATGCCATGCTCGCCGAGATTAATTTTGAACATCCGTTGTTTTTGCCTTTCGCAGACCCCCGCTTCAGCGATTTTACGAAAATTCATTTTTGGAAGTACCGCCGCATCGAGATCGACAAGCTCCCACGCGCGCGTGTGTTGGCTCGATTCGATCAAAAAGCGAATCCAGCGTTGGTGGAAGTCCCGGTCGGCAAGGGACATCTCCTCCTCCTGGGCTCTGGATGGCATCCCACCGACAGTCAATTGGCCCTCTCCTCGAAGTTCGTTCCCCTCCTCTATTCCATTCTAGAACAGAGCGGCGGTCTGAAGGCGCAACGACTGCAATACGTGGTCGGCGATCCTGTGAGTTTAGTGATCACCAATGGGGCGGCGACGTTGAATGTCACCAAACCCGACGGTTCGACCGTAGCTCTTCCGAAAGGAGACAACTTTACGCAATCGGATCAACCAGGAATTTTTACCATCGATGCGCAGCCTCCCGTGCGCTTCGCGGTAAATCTCGATCCGGCCGAAACCAAAACCGCGCCCTTGCCCGTTGAAGAACTCGAACGATTTGGCGTTCCGCTCAAGAAGGACCGCACTGTCGAGACAGCCCAACGCGAAGAGAAAAAGCGCTATTTGCTCGCCGCCGAGCAGGAAAAGCAACAAAAGCTTTGGCGGTGGATGATCGTTGCTGCTCTGATCATGTTAATCGCTGAAACTTGGCTGGCCGGACGCTTGGTCCATCGAGGCCCGGCTTCGGCGGAGGCAGTCTAATCCAGTTTTCACACTTCCCATGAACCTGCGCGGTAGGATAGGCGTCCTACCAAACGGTTCATGGGTGCAATGATCGAAAATGCGTTTTGGAGACATCTCTCCCCGTTCTCCCCGTATTCCCGTATTTTCTGAGGTTTGACACGAGCGGTTCACTCGCTATATTTCCAGCCCTTTTATGAACAGGAATCCGCATGTAGCAGTGATCGGTGCGACAGGAGCTGTCGGCATCGAAATGATCAAGACGCTCGAAAAGCGCAATTTCCCCTTAAGCAAGCTAACGCTCCTGGCTTCGGCCAGGTCTGTGGGCAAGAAGTTGAAGTACAAAAGCCAGGAACTCACCGTCAAGGAACTGGCCAAGGATGCCTTTCAGGGAATCGACCTCGCTCTATTCAGCGCTGGCGGCAGCATTTCGAAGGAGTTCGCGCCCATCGCCGCGAAGGCGGGTTGCATCGTCGTCGACAATTCGAGCGCCTTCCGAATGGATGATACGGTGCCGTTAGTCATTCCCGAAATCAACGCGGATGACGTCAAGTGGCACAAGGGAATCATCGCCAATCCGAACTGCACGACGGCGGTCGCATTAATGGCGCTTTATCCATTGCACAAGGCTTTTCAGGTAAAACGAATTTTTGCCTCGAGCTATCAGGCGGTTTCCGGCACGGGCGCCAAAGCGATCGAGGAACTGCGCCGGCAAGTTGGCCAAATTGTTTCGGGGCAACCCGTGACCAAGGAAGTTTATCCGCACCAAATTGCGTTCAACGTGCTGCCTCATGTCGATTCGTTCCTTCCCTCCGGTTACACCAAGGAAGAGATGAAGATGGAAAACGAGGGACGCAAAATCATGCACCATCCGACTTTCCGGGCCAGTGTCACATGCGTCCGCGTGCCGGTTTATCGGGCTCACTCGGTGGCGATAAGCGCCGAGTTTGAAAAGCCGGTCACAGTCGAAGCAGCACGGCAAGTCTTGGCGAAGGCGCCCGGGCTCGATGTGGTGGATACCCCAGAGAAAGCTGGGTATCCGCTGCCCCTCTATGTGGCCGAGCGCGACAATTGCCAAGTGGGACGAGTCCGGCGCGACTGCGCATTGGACAACGGGCTGGCGCTTTGGGTATCAGGCGATCAACTTCTAAAAGGAGCTGCACTGAATGCTGTCCAAATCGCGGAAGAACTCTTGAAGTAAGCAGTCAAGAACAAGCTTTCGTTGCCCGGCAGATAGATGCTCTTCACCTGTGCCGCTGAAGCCGTGCGTTCGAACCAGCGGGCGGAGCACCAAGGATACTCGAAGGGAGAACGCCCGACGAAAAGGTGCTGATTCGAGAAGACTGTGTTCGCTGCTCGATCCGAATCCTATCCTCAGCCGCGAGCCCGCGCTTCCAATTTTTCCAGGGAGAACACGTCGCCGCCGCGCAGGAAGAAGCGTGTGATTTGTTCACGAAGTTCACGGTAAAGCGCAGGGTCCGTTTGCGCGAGTCTAAGCAGAACTTGTCCCAGAATGACGTAAACTTTGTCGAACACTCGCGTTTCCGGAATTGTGAACCCGTGTTCACAATCTTATTCTTTCTTCACGGCAAACGCGCTTGACGGGCGGAATGCCAGATTTTTCAGCGGTCGACCTGATTGATCCGTCACTCGCAGGAGAAGACCCCAGCCTCCCTGCCGGTTGCACACTTTCGCCAGAACCTCGTTCAAACCTCTCCGAAGTTTCACTGGGATCACGTCATGATCGATCGTCGCTCCGCGTCCGACTTTGCGGGAGAGCATGGCCTCGCCGTTGACCCAAACCTTGAGGTCGTCGTCACTTCCAAGACGGAGTTGCACTTCCAGTTAGTGCCACGTCGCAAGTTATGCCGCAGGACTGGCAAGTGAGGTTCATGGCGGTTGCTGTGTGTTGCCCGATGTGTCGCTGTTCCCACGTCGATTGCCGCGCGGCGGGTCAAGGCGGCGTCTCAATCGGTACCAACAAGAAAGCGAGGGAACTATTACAGAGAATCTGGGAAAGCGTCGATGATTGATATGAAAGGTGCTCCGAAATCTAGGACGCGTCTTTTCTGTTTCCTAAGTCGAGCACGTTCGGCAATTTGGCGTGACTGAGCGCATGGAGTCGTTCGCGTCCGCCATGAGCGGATTTGAACCGGCTTTGAAAGGTGCCGGTGTTGCATTTGGATTTGGGATTGTTCTTTCGCGCGCGATTGACCGCAGCGTTGGCAAAGCTGCGGACGATGCGTCGAATGGTTCCTAAGATTCGTGCCGCTGTGGGAGTGCGCACTCGGCTCTCATCTTCTCTGAGAGTGATGTCCAGGCAATGATGGAGTCGACTCTCCACTACCCAGTAGCCGCCTTTGAGTCAGAGCATGCGGCGGGCTTGGAGTTCTTCCAGCGTCGGCTGATGGCCTTTGACGGTCATTAAATAGTCTCCACCGCCCTCAAAAACCATTGGCTGAGCTCGCTCCTGGTTGGGGTGAAGGGCGTCGCTTAAGATAATCTTGCCCGTCAGATCCAGCCCCCCGAGCAGTTGACCCGCTGCCGGGATCCCGTTGCTTTTGCGGGCCGTCACCGTGCTCCCCAGAAATCGGCCCTGGGAATCGGCCGCATTGACGATCTCTACTCCGGCATGACGCACTTTCTTGCCGTCGACGATGACGATCTGATCCTGCCACGGTCCCAGCACTTGGCTCTGCCAGCCCAAGAGCACTTGTTCCAACAGCTCGTCGTCAATCTGGTGCAACGCCGTTCTAAACACCGTCTTTTTCGGATATCCAATCTCTCGGGTCTGAGGATCGGCGCCGAACTTCAAGGCGCGCAGTTGAGCCGGGCTGAGAGTTTCGGCATGCGCGGCCAGATCCGTTGGCCCGCGCACGACCCCTTGGACCATGGCCATCACGATCAAGCTTCACGCAGGCTTTCTTGGTCAGTTCCCGAACCCAAATCTGTTTTGGTGCGTCCACGATGGCCCAACGCTGGCTCGCCAGTGTGTTGCTTTATGGAGAGAAAAGTTTTCGCACCATCAAAGGCCACGAGCACATCCAAGCCAGGGTGGCCAACATTGAAGTCGAACATGCAACCATCAGTCATCCTTAAATCTTAAAAGCGTTTTTTAATGAGCCACTCCAAAAAGTTTCAACTAAAAGCTGGACATGCTCTGTTATAGGAAGCATTGGGAGATGAGAACGACACCGACACACCAACAAGAGATCGCTTGTCGGTCTAGTCCAGAGGAGGCATCGTTCTAAACGTATGGCTATTTTGGTGATGACACTCAGTCTTGCCAAGCGCTACCGTGGAACACTTCTATGACGCAAAATGAACTTAAGGACTTGATCCGCAACTTGATCGAGAAGCCAATCAGGATTTCCCTGGCTGACGGCGCGAACTACAAGGTCTCGCGTCCGGACTTCGCATTCACAAAGGAAGGGTCGTTAATCCTGGCCTCGGGTCCACGGCACAAGCTGCGCGCCGAGTTCATTGTCTGTCCGCTGGCGCACATCACGGGCGTAGAAGTGCAGAAGCGCAAAGCGCCTAAAGTGGAGACGGGGTAAGGCCAACTCGAATCGAGTGAACTATTACAGGGCAATCAATTTTTGGGGTAGGATGGATGGGATGAGACGCCCGAGGAAAGAGCAGCTCCAAAATGTCCGCCAGGTCTTGGAGTGCGGCGATGGAGTCTGAGGAATCGCCGCTTTTGGGGGCGTGAGAGATTCGTCGGGAGGCTCGGACTATTCGGACGCCTTCGTCACTGCGGACGCCAAAGCGGTGACTGCGTATTCACTCCGTCACCGCAGTCCAAGACGATAGCGCGTTTTCGGGAGCGCTCGAAGACACGGTCCCTCGTGGGTAAACACGCCGCGCAGAAGGCCTCTCTGCATTCGTATCTATTTAGCGTTTATTCGTGGTTTCATTACCAAACAGCTTCGGGTGTCTCTCGTGCAGTGACCGCCAAGCTTTCTCGATCACAGCGGCGTCAATCGGTTCCAGCGCTGTCCCCGTCTGATCGATGCGGCGCGCGGAAAGGATTTGGCTCAGCAACGTCAGTTCTTCATTGGTAAATCGATAGGGTGCGAGTTTCCAAATTCGCGCTTTCGAATCGCCGCAAGCCGTGATTAGACGATCGTTCTTGGGGCTGAAGCGAACGGACAAGACCGGCAAAGGATGGCGCAGAGGCGGCGTGACCGGTTCGCCTGTCCCGGTGTCCCAGAGCCGGACGTTGCGGTCGGCCCCGCCCGTCGCAACCATGCGGTCGTCGCAACTGAAGCAAACGCTATTGACCCGCGATTGATGCCGCAAGGCGGACGTCAAAGGTCGTCCGGTGTTCGCATCGAGGGTCCACGCTGCGCCATCAAAACCGGGCACGGCAATCCTTTGGGCGGTCGAGTCGAACGTTGCCTTCCCATCTATTCCGAAACGCAAGGTGCGCACCAATGCGCCCGTCGTGGCGTCCCATATCTCCATCGGTCTCGCGCCAATCAAGATCCGGCGTCCATCACTGCTAAACGACGCGCTGTATTCAAAACGATGTGTCTCCCTTTTTCGATACGTCCTTAACAATTCTCCAGTATATGCGTCTGCGACAAAGATGGACTGATTTGCCGCGGCAACCAGAATGCGGCCTCCATCCGGGCTAAAGGATGCTTGGTTCACCACTCCGGTGTGGTTCAACGGTGGAAGGAGAGGCCGGCCAGTGAATCCATCCCCTAATCGCGCCTGGCCTTCCAAGGCCGCACCATCGTTTGCAAACGTACCGCTCGTTGTCAGCAGACGCGACCCATCCGGGCTGAATTCGAGATGATAAACATTACCTTGATGAACCAGGGGTGGCGACAACGGCTCGCCCGAACGCGAGTCCCATATCCTCGCCTCTCCTTCGCGGGCGCCATCGGGCTTCAACCGCCCGGTAACCGTCGCAATGCGCCCGCCATCCGGACTGAATCTGGCACTCGCGCGGCTTCGGAATTCGGATCTATCGGGTGTGCCCGGGAGAAACCAGGCGTGCACGAGTTTTGGGGAGTGCTGGATCACGGATTCGATCCGCAGTCGATGAACCGCCTCCCGTTCTGGCCGCCCCTGATCAAGCTTGAGCGCTTGGACAAACCATGGCAATGCGCTCAGCGAATCCCCTTCGTTTACGAGACGTGTTCCGTTCGCCACATTGAAGCGCACCACTTGTTGGCGCCGTTCCTCGGCATTCTGCTCAGCGCGCTGACGTTCGCGGTTGATCCGGAACCCTGCAATTGGCGATCCGATCGCGACGCTGAGCAGGAGAAGGACCGTCGCCGCGGAAAGACTCGCGACCATCGGGTTGCGCCGGCACCAGCGCCAAGACTTTTCGAAGCGCCCGACGGGCCGCGCCTGAATCGGTTCGTCCGCGAGGAATCGAGCCAGTTCATCAGCCAAGTCCTCGGCAGATTGGTAGCGGCAGGACGGCTCCTTCTCCAAACACTTCAGGCAAATCGTTTCCAAATCGAGAGGCACAGCAGGATCGATTGTGTGAGGAGCGACCGGCTCGCGGTTGAGCACTTCGGCCAAAGTTTGTTGAATCGTTTCGCCAACAAACGGCGGCCGGCCCGTCAGCAAATGATAGAGAATCGCACCCAGAGAATAGACGTCGCTTTGGACAGCAACACCGCTTCGCTTGCCATTGGCTTGTTCGGGTGGCAGGTAGTTCGGAGAGCCGAGCACTTGTCCGGTAAGAGTCATTTCTGAGTCGCCTTCCAAGTGCTTCGCCAAGCCGAAGTCGGTGATATGCGGCTGGCGGTCGGCGTCGATCAGGATGTTCGACGGCTTGAGATCACGATGAATGATCCCGCGTTGCTGGGCGTAATGGATGGCGTTCGGGATAGTCGCGACCAACCGTGCCATGGAAGCGAAGTGAGCGCTCCCCAACTGAACGCGCTCATTTTGCCCGTGAATCATCGTTGGCGCGGCAGCGGCTTGGACCGCGGTGACGGAGTCTGCGCAGTCACCGCTTTTGGTTCGGGCGCCAGAAACTAGGCGAAGAACTCCGGTGATGCCTCCACCCCGCGCAAAGCGGCGATTACGCAGACTCCATCGCCGCACTTCAAGACTTGGCGGAATTCGCTTATCCGCGGGTATATCACCACAACGGGCGCCAACGTCGCCACCGCTTACCTTCCATCTTCCATCCTCGATTTCTGCCGCCAGACTCTTGCCTTCGATATAATCCATCGAGAAATAATGCTGGCCTTCGTGCTCGCCGACTTCGTGGATGGCGACGATGTTCGGGTGTTGCAGGCTCGCCGCGGCTTTCGCTTCGACACGAAAACGCTGCACAAAGGCTTCGCTTGCGAAGCGCCCGGCCAGGATCATTTTGAGGGCGACAATACGGTTCCGACTGACTTGGCGGGCTTTGAAAACGATGCCCATGCCGCCGCGGGCGATTTCTGCGAGCAATTCGTAATCGGCGAAACGGCGTGGGGATGCGTGACGCGTGACGCGTGATCGGCTGCCTCCTGACCTCCGGCCTCTGCCTCTTGAGTCCTGAGTTCCGGCTCCTGAGTTGAGTTTGCAAAGGTAACGTGGGTGATGCAGCGCAAGCAAAGCCCTTGCAACGTCTCGTCTGCAAGGCTGTCACCACATGTCCGACATTTCAGCAGAGCAGGCATTTCAGGTTTTTCCTATTGTCCAACCTGTACAAACGAAAAGAGAGCTGAACCTTACAAGAAGGCTGCCCATGAATCCGTGCATAGGCGTCGGGACGGCCCGTCCCCAAAGGTACCGTTCGCCAAATCGGGACGGGCCGTCCCTACTCTACTATGGCGGTCACGATCCCGAGCCGTGCGCAAAGCGAGTGGAGGTTACCCGCGAATCACGTCCAACAAATGGCGCAGTTCGTCCTGAATCTCCTCGGGAGCGGCCACGGTGCGCGCAACCTCTTCGCGAACCAACTCGCGGTAGCGTTCGCGCAGCCGATGCACCGATACAGCAACTGCGTTCGCAGTCAGTCCGAGTTCTGCACCGACCGTTGCGTAGTCGCCCGAACTGCTTTGATCGGCGAGAAAGCCTTTCAGCGCCTCGAAGTGTTGCGTTTTTCCCACCGCAACGAACTCCGCTTGTAGGCGGGCCAAGGCCTGATCGAAAAGAGTCGATGCCCAACGTTTCTCGAAGATTTTTCCGGAGACAAGTTGGAGAGCGGCTCGTGAAGGTAACGCGTTTCGGCTGCCTCATCGTCCAAGGAGAGAAGGGTTTGACCTCCGCCTCGTTTCCCGGCCCGGACCCGATTCCGCTCATTGGCCAAGAAATGACCGCGACTCGCGAGCAGGAACGACCGAGATTTCCATTTCGCGCGATCCACATGGCTCAGAAAGTTTCGCTCCAGGTGTTGAGCGAAGAATTCTTGGGTCAAATCCTGTGCGTCATGGACGTCGTGTCCGCAGCGCCGTATGTATGAGTAGATTGGGCGCCAATAAGTGCGGCAAAGCGTTTCCAGCGCTTGGGCCATTTCGGGAGATGAACTTTGGCCCGCGGCCAACACGACGCTCCAGTGTGTCGTGGCGAAGACATGAGCGGTCAATGGCTGCGCAGCCCGTTCTGAAGGGCAAGATGGGATAACGCTGTCTCCGATAGCCCGGATTGAATGCATCGCAGGCCAACTACTCGCCATCAGGGTGTCAACCAGCGGACAGCGTCGGTCGGCAGCTTTAATCGCGCCTGCAGCCAATCGATGCCAATCGACGACAACCCGGCTGGTTCTCAATTCAAGGCTATGCCGCGGCGAATGTAAGTAGGCACGTCGAGATCCTCTCCTTGATGAATGGTCGGTTCACTTTTCTCGAATCGACCTTTGGAGACTATTTCCAACGGCAGCTGGCCTTGACTCCACCGGAGCCCAGATTTACGGGACCGCCCTCCCGAACCATTTTGTTTCGCTAGCAACTGTCTGGTCCTTTCGGGAGTAAGCTCAGGAGGAGGCGGAACAAAGCGTGACGCCGGACGCTCGCTGGCGCTCGCATCGAAGAAATGGCTGACAAACCCGACGCCCGAACTTTCGTGATGCGAACGATCGCTTGCGCCTTCCTCGCCCACGTTTTGGGAAGGTTCGATTCCTGGCTGGCTTCGGCGCGAAGCCACGAGCGTGACCGAAAGCCGGCCTGCAAATTCCTCGGCGATCGAGGCGCCTACGATCACATCGGCGTGTTCGGCTTGGCGATTGATCTGCTCCATCACGCGATTGACATCGGACATAGTTAAGTCGGTACCGCCCAGCAAACTGACTAGGAGCGCATCGGCGTCGGTCAACATGCCCCCTTCCAGCAGCGGACTAGCCAGAAGTTTTTCGATCACTTCGCGAGCGCGGCCCTCGCCCTGTGCGGACGCGGTCGCAAACGAACTTTCGGCGTGCCGTCCGCGCAACACCGAACAGAGGTGGGTAAAGTCGACGTTGATCAACCCTTGGCGGGTCAACATTTGCCAAATGCCGCGCACGCCTTGGGTGAGCATCTCATTCGTGATGTTGAACGTTTCGACCAAACTCGTTTTCTCGTCGATGAGCTTAACGATTTTTTGGTGCGGCACGCAGATAACGCCGTCAGCAGCAGCTTTGAGTTGCTGCAAACCAAGTTGAGCCTGGCGCTGGCGTCGCGTTCCTTCAAAATCAAATGGCAGGGTGACAATGGCCAGCACCAGCGCGCCAGATTCTTTGGCTACGCGAGCCAAAACCGGAGCGGCGCCTGTGGCAGTTCCTCCGCCCAATCCCGCCACGATAAAGACCAAATCATCTCCAGCGCATGACTCCTTGAGCTTGATCGCATCTTCTTCCGCGGCGGCTTTGCCCAAGTCAGGATCACCACCCGTGCCTAAGCCGCGCATCATTTTCAGACCTAACAGCAATTTATGCGACGCGGTCGAGCCGACGAGCTCGCGTTCACTGGTGTGGATGCCCAGGAACTGTAGTTCGCTCAGTTCCGTCTTCGCCATATAGTCGATGGCCTTGACCCCGGCGCCACCGAGTCCGATGATTTTGATCGATAGTTTTTTGACCGTTGCGGTGGGATAAGTCTCGGCTTCGGTTGTCATATTAAAAAGCAGGGATGACTCTCTCAGTGAGTCGGCGATTTTAAGGATCGAGTGGAATTGAGTGCTTTCGGCAAATAAAAAGGCATTAAAGTCGAATCGCTCCGCGTTGTCTTAACACATTTCACAGTTCTTTATCCCCGTCGAAAGAGCTGGCTGAAGGTGCTTTTCAAGCCTTGTGTAAATGATCCCTGTTCATCCGCGCGCTTCTTATGTTCGAACGAACCAAATTTCGCGAGCCCGATGGCGGTGGCAAATTCAGGCTGGTCGAGCGCTGATTTCAAGCCGCTGATGGAATTCGTTTTGCCCAACTTGGTGGGCAGCCCAAACACCTGCTCGGCTAATCTATGGATTTCCGGGATGCGCGCCCCGCCGCCGCAAATGAAAGCTCCGCAGCGCAAATAATCCAGAAGTCCGGCCGGCTCCAATTCCTGCGCTATCAATTGGAAAATCTCCTCCAATCGCAGATGCATGATTCGCCGCAGATGGTCGAGGTTCACCGACTTTTCGATCAAGCCAGCCTCGCCGGTCAATGGAACGGTTTGGCCTTTGACGCTCGGATCAAGCAACGCTGACCCGTGCTCGATCTTCAGCTGTTCAGCGCGTCCCAGCGGCGCCTTCAGTCCGTAGGCCAAGTCATTGGACACGTGATCACCACCCACCGCGAGGACGCCTGTATGCTTGATGATTCCGTCAGCATACACGATATACTCGGTAGTGCCGCTGCCCATATCGATAACTAAGGCCCCGAGTTCCTTTTGTTGATTGTTCAACAGGGCCAGCGACGAAGCCAAGCCCGTGAAGACAATATCGTCCACCTCGATCTGAAGGCTTTTCACGGCGCGAATTGGATTCTGCAAACGGTTAAAGTTGCCGTGCACCACATGCACATCCACTTCAACCCGCGCGCCAAACATGCCAACGGGATTGGGGATGCCATCCTGTCCATCGACCAGGAAATGCTGGCGGACGACATGGACGACGCGATTTTCCGCCGGGAGGTTGATCGCTTTGGCATTCTTGATCACGTCCTGAACGTCATCCTCCATGATCTCGCGGTCGCTCGAAACGACCGGATGGAAACCGCGATTGTTAAAGCCGCGGACATGCGCGCCTGTTACGCCGAGATACACGCTGCGAATCTCGACATCGGCCATCTGCTCAGCCTCGACGATCGCGTTCCGGATGTCCTCAGTGGCAGTCGCCGCATCGATAATTTCACCTTTGCGAACGCCACGAGACTTGGCTTGACCGACTCCTATGATATTCAGGCCACCACCTTCGATGACCTCGCCGACTACCGCACAAACTTTGGATGTGCCGATATCCAGACCAACCATGATGGAAGAAGGCTTAAACATGTTTTTTTCTGTAACGCGAAGGTTTAACAGGTTTGGGAGGCGGAACAGGAGCACTCGTGGCTTCCTGCCAACGCACCGGAACGTTGTTGGCAACCGACAGATCGAGCGACGCAATCCCTTTTTGCTCCTGCCGCGCGTAATCATGCACGCTTCGCCACCGGCGCAATTGCGTTTCGATTTTGTCCAAGGAAAACGTTATTTCGTTCCCCTGCCCGGTTGTGAGGACCAAGGTCTGCGCTGCGCTAAGGTCAATCGCCTTCAGGTCCACCAAACCCACCATCGGAGAACAGCTGAAGGCCGCGACCAATTGCAAAGCCGCATGCATTTGCGGCGATTCAACCCTTTTCCCCGGGCGCAATTCGGCTCCGATAATTCCGGTCAAGACCGGCAAAGGCTCCCAGTGCACGCCGGCTGAGGCAGGACGGTTGGAAACGGTCCACGGCAGCATGACAAAGCCCGCTCGGTCGAGGTAAAAAGTAGTGGCCACGATTTCTTCTCCGGAAGACCGCGCGTCGAAGCCAGATATCTGCGCGATGGGCTCTCTTTCGACGATGCGAAGTTTCAAAGCATTGGGGAGGACGCGTTCGACCGAGGCGCTTTCAATCAACGGCAACAATTCCAAATCGCGCTTGATCCGCGACAAATCGAGCGCGAGCAAATTGTCTCCCTCCTTGACCCCGGCTACCATGCGTATTTGTTCGAGTGGAATGATGCCATCGGTCTGAATGTCGATCTGCCGGATATTGAAGGCTGTGTTATTCCAGACGAATTCCTGGAGCGCCCATTCGCTGCCACGCCAAGCCAATAAGACACTGATGCTCGCACCCACGACGATGGCGAACGCTGTGGTGGCGATTCGCATTCGCATCGTCCGCGTATGCTGCGAACGCATTTTCACGTCGAGAATATGATTTCGTTCAAAGCGTCGATTTCGCGGCTTTCGTCTAAAACGCATATCGGCAATCAACAAATGTCATTACGTTCAAATCGTCACACGCTCCCGTTCCTGCCACCGTTGCTGTCGTAGCGCAGACTTTTAGTCGAGGGAAAGGATGTTGGTGTTGTGCGCGTTTCGCCATCAGACCTTGACTGTTCGCAAAATCTCTCTTCCCTCTCCCCATCGGATGGGGAGAGGGCTAGGGAGAGGGGCGATATTCACCGGACGAGTTTCGTTAAATGTGTTTGGCTACTTCATTCTTGCGTCACCGCGAGGTGACTGATTGGCTGCGCTCACCGCTGCATTTGGGCTGCGCGCTCGAGCGGAAGCTCAATCATCTTCTGGCAGAGTTCCGCGTAACGGAGCCCTTTCGCTGCCGCGGCCTTCGGCAGCAAACTTGTCTCGGTCATGCCAGGCAAAGTATTTACCTCGAGCACCACCGGTTCACCGCTTCGCCGCACGATGATATCAACACGCCCATAATCACGCCCGCCAACCGCTCGAAAGGCGCCGAGACCCACTTCCTGGATTCTCACTGTCGTCTGTTGGTCGAACGGCGCCGGGCAGAGATACTCGGTCGCTCCCAGAGTGTATTTGTTCTGGTAATCGTACGTGCCCTGCTTTGGCCGTATCTCAACAATAGGCAGAGCTTCCCCGGCGAGAATGCCCACGGTGACTTCGCGGCCTTCAATGCGCGGCTCCAGCAAAACTTCTGAATCATGGCGCAAAGCTTCCGCCAGCGCTTTGGGCCATTCCTCTTTTCGCTCGACGAATCGCAGACCCACGCTGGACCCTTGCCGCACCGGCTTCAAAACCAAGGGCGGATGCCATCCATCAGGACACTTGCTTAAGCTCGACGTGAGAACTTCAAAGCGCGCCGTGGGAAGCCCAGCTTCCAGACAGCGACGCTTCGTCAGCACTTTGTCGAAAGCCACTCGGCTCGCCTCGGGCCCGCAACCGGTGTATGGAACGCCCAATTGCTCGAGACGTTGCTGGACCGTGCCGTCCTCGCCATAAGTGCCGTGGAGCGCAAGGAAGACGACATCCGTCCCTGCCGGCAAGGTCCAGGAATTATCCTTCGGATCCAACTCGTAAACCGCGTGTCCAAGTGATCGCAAGGCCGCCGCAACCGCAGCGCCGGACCGCAGTGACACTTCGCGTTCCGCGGACTGCCCGCCCAGCATCACAGTGATGTCGAGGCGAGGGCTCACAAACACCCCCTGTAGCTTGCATTTTCGCCAACCACCTCGACTTCCGTTTCCAATTCGATGCCGCGAGCGACGCGCGCCTTTTGTTTGATAATTTCGATCAAGTTCAAAACGTCCTGAGCGGTGGCGCTGCCTTCATTAACGATAAAGTTCCCGTGCACATCCGAAACGATCGCCCCTCCCACGCGCGTTCCTTTCAAGCCCAGTTCATCGATTAATTTGCCCGCCGGAACGGTGAGTGGATTCTTGAAAATACATCCTGCGCTCGGAGCCGCAGGTTGTGAACGCCAGCGTTTCTGACTGCAAACATTCATCGTTTCAGCAATCTTTTCCGGAGCCGCCGGCTCCCCCTGCAAGACTGCGCCAAGCGCGATGTTCTCTTTTAGAAGCGGACAATTGCGATACTCGACATCGATCTCCGCAACCAGTTTCTCATGAGCCGCTCCCGTGCTATCCATAAAACGAATCGACTTCACGGCGCGAAACATCCAACCGCCCATCGCGCCGGCGTTCATCCGCAAAGCGCCGCCGACGGTGCCCGGAATGCCTTCTAAGAATTCGAGGCCGGACAGGCCATGGCGTTTGGCTTCGACCGCTACCGCGCGCAATTTCGCACCTGCGCCGCAGTGCAATTCGCCTCCACGAATTTCGATCCGGCAAAAGTGGGGATTCGACAAACAAATGACCACGCCGCGAATGCCTCCGTCCCGGATCAGGAGGTTCGAACCGCGCCCCAAGATCATGAAGGGCAAACGCTCCTCAGCGCAAAACTTCAATGCCTCTGCGAGATCGGATTCCGACGCCGGCTCCACGTACAAATCAGCTCGGCCACCAACACGCAGCGTCGTTTTCTTCGCCAGCATTTCATCGATCCGAAGGATGGTCCCGGGAGCGAGCCGTCCGGCCAGGATTTTGGAAAGCGCCTCCTTCCGCGCTGCGCAGTCCTTCTGCAACTCGCGCACAAGTTGATGGGCAGCCTTTGTAATATCACCCGCGCCAAGGAACAGCACCGTATCGCCCGGTTGCATCGCCTCGCGAACGCGTGCGCAAAGTCCATCCAAAGAGCGAACATAAGCAACCGGTTGCCCATGTTCTCGCATCGCTCCGGCGAGCGCTTCACTCGTAACGCCGGCAATAGGTGGTTCACTGGCGGCATAGATTTCCGTCAACCAGAGCAAGTCCGCACCACTAAAGCTCGACGTGAACTCGTCCATCAGCGCTTGCGTTCGAGTAAAGCGATGCGGTTGAAAGGCGACGAGCAACCGCCCGGGCGACAAATCTCGCAGAGCCGCCAGTGTGGCCCGAATCTCACTCGGGTGATGCCCATAATCGTCGAACACTCGAAAGAATGAGTCCCGGTAGATTTCTTCCTGCCGTCGAGCCGCCCCGCGAAACGATCGAATGGCAAAAGCGATCTCGCACGGTTGGAAATTCAGCTGATGCAACAGCGCCACCACAGCCGCCGCGTTGGAAATGTTCTTCGCACCGAACAGACGAATGACAAACTCGCCAAGCCGCTCCTCGCCCTTCCACACCGCGAAGGCAGCACCGGACGAAATGTCCATGGCCGAAGAGACCAGCCCCGACTTCTGTTTGACTCGATAATCGGCGGTGGCCGCGAACCCATAGGAAATCGCCCGCGGATTGCCCGCGCACAGACTGTTCAAGTTCGGATCGTCTGCGCAAAAGACAGTTTTTCCGGCCGTCTTCCCGGCAAAGATCTGGAATTCCGTTTTGATCGCCTCCAAGTCCCGATAATGATCGAGGTGCTCCGCGTCGATATTTAGAAGAATCGCATGTTCCGGTTCAAATTCCTGCAGTGTCCCATCGCTTTCATCCGCTTCGGCGACGAAGTACGGCAAGGCGCCGGAGCTGGATGAAGAATAGTTGGGATTGAACTTCGCGTGCGGCGCAAGTTGCTGGACGAGGGCGCCGACCGCATAACTTGGCTTGGCTTGAAGTTGCTGTAAGGCATAAGCGAGCAAAGCAGATGTTGTCGTTTTGCCATGCATCCCGGCCACCGCGATGCCGCGCTGTCGGCTCAATAGAGCCGCCAATGCAACGCCTCTTTGAACGATCGGAACTTCGGCCTGCTCAGCCGCAATCACCTCCGGATTATCCATCCGTATAGCGGAAGAGTACACCAAGAGGACTGGCCGCGCCGCCTTGAATTGCTGGCCCAGATGACCCGTATGAATGACCGCTCCGCGGGCCAGCAATTGCAGCACTTCTGTGTTCACCGCCAAATCCGAACCGGCCACTCGATAGCCGAGGTCCAACAGGAGATGTCCCAACCCGCTCATTCCGCAGCCGCCGGCGCCAACCAGATAAATGGCTGCCCCGGGCCCTTTCGCGTCGAGAAGGGCGTTGACCTGATTGGAATTGAGAGCTGTGGGCATTGCTTTAACGTGGCGCAGCCTGCCCAGTCTCCTGTTTCGCGGGATGCTTACCCTGGAGAGTGGCTATTGCTACAACGCGTAAGAAACCCCGCCGATTGGCAATCGGTGAAACAGCAGACTGGAGAGTCTGCGCTACGCCGAACAAGCCGGCAAGGAGGCTCTGTTCCATTTCCAATCTTGGATTTCCAATCTCGGATTTGGAAGCACGAGCCTCCCTACTTCGCCTGCTGCGAGCTTGGTTGGCAGGGGAAAGTTGCGAGGGTCCGCCAGCTTGCTCGTTCTGAGCCAGAGCCGCTCGCGGACCGCCATTTATTCGATTCAAAATAGCCGCAGCCATTTGGTCGGCCGCTTCAGGCGAATGCCACCGTTGCAAGGCGGCCTTCATGTCGGCCTGAGCTTTGGTGCTCTCCACCAATTCCAGAATCAGGCTGATCAGCTTGTCAGGCGTGGCGGCATGCTGATCGAGTTGGCGAGCAGCGCCAGTCTCGGCATAAGCGCGCGCGTTGTAGAATTGGTGATCGTCGGCAGAGGAAGGGAACGGAACCAGTATTGATGGCACCTGCATCGCAGCGAATTCCGCTAACGACGATGCGCCCGAACGGCTGAGAGCGACTGTTGCCGCCCCAAGCGCCAATTCCATCTCGGTCAGGAACGGAAAAACCACGGCGCGCCGCTTGTGCTCAGCATAAGCGGCAGCGACAGCCTCTCGGTCATTTGGGCCGGTTAGATGAAGGAATTGCAAAGCAGGCACGCGTGCTGCGAGCTCGGCAAGTGATTGTTTGAGCAATTCATTAAGGCGGCTCGCGCCTTGGCTACCTCCCATGACCAACAAAACCGGCCGCGCCGGATCGAGACCCAGCGCCATGCGACAAGCAGAGGGCTCCAAAGGTTGAATCTGCGGGCGCACAGGCGTGCCAACGACTTTTATCGACCGATGGCGCAGCCTGGGCGCCGCGGTCGGAAAGCCAACGAACGCTTCATCGACCAACCGAGCGAGCCATCGATTGGCGCGCCCGGGTATCGAATTCGACTCGTGCAGAAACGTCGGTGATCCTGCGCATTTTCCGGCGAGAACTGGCGGAGCGCTTGTAAATCCGCCCATCGCCACAACCGCATCAAGCCTTCGTTGCTTGAATCGCCTCGAACAGATTCCAAAGGAAGACCAGCTGCCTCGGATAAAACCAAGCCAATTCCCACCTTGGAGTGCGATCGCAGGCAGCGTCACGACCTCCATGTCGGTCGCCGCCTTTACCCCTTCCTGATCTACCTCTTTTGGCGAAACCATCAGCGCGATAGCGCAACCGCGGCGCTGAAGCGCTTGAGCGACGGCCAGCCCAGGAAAGAGGTGTCCGCCCGTGCCGCCACACGCAATCGCCACGAATGGATTTACGCTTGGCATCAACTTCGAATGTGTCTCGGGATCCTGAACCGTACGGAGCGCGGACAGCCTTGTCCGCGCGGTTTGCCTGATGGACGAACGCGCCCAAAGCCCAGGTCTTTTCCCTCGCCCGATTGGATGGGGAGAGGGACAACATTCACCTTGCCGCTTGGAAGAATTGTATTCTGCAAACCGCACGCAAGGTCGAGCGTCCTGGAAGATGCGGACGGTCTGCCGATTGCAAATCGGCGATACAGCAGACTGAAAGTCTGCACTACCGTAAATAGGCGCGGACAAGGCTGTCCGCGCTCCGAAAGCGGAAAAGCGGTTTGCATTAACACAGTCATGAGAATGGATTCGCGAGCACTTCCGGCGAATGAGATTGTTCCGAAACGTCGTGCGTGGATTCTGTGGCGCGCCGGGCAATGTTGAGCAAAACTCCAACGCAACCGAGCATGAGCACCAAATTGGATCCGCCGTAACTAATGAAAGGGAGTGGCAGACCTTTGTTGGGTAATGCACTCGTCGCGACCCCCATATTGATGAAAGCTTGCGCGCCAATCAGGAATGTGATTCCTGCACCGAGGAGCGCTCCAAAAACATCGCGAGATCGGGATGATATCCAAACGCCGGAAATCACTAAGACAATGTAAAGCGTCAGCACCGAAAGCGTAGCGATCAATCCAAGCTCTTCACCGATGACCGAGAAAATAAAATCGGTGTGATGCTCGGGAACAAAGCCCAATTTCTGCCGGCCGTTTCCGAGTCCCAACCCCTGCCAGCCTCCCGAACCAAACGCCAGCATCGCCTGCCATGCCTGCAATCCTTTTTCCATTTTGGTCTCTTCGACGTGCAGCCAGGAATAAATCCGCTGGGATCGCATCGGGTCCTGCCACAAGAAGAAAGCTATCCCCGCTAACGCCGCGCAAACAGGAGGCAAAAAGTACAGCCATCGGATTCCGGCTACGACCAGCATGAACGCGCCGACGCCCGAGAGCAGGATAGCGGTCCCAACGTCGGGCTCCCAAAAAATCAAGCCTGTCACCGAAGCGATGATTAAGCCGGGAATAACGACGCCACGGCCAAATTTCTTGAGATGCCGCTGAAACCGTTCGCAGTACCAAGCGATCATCACGATCAAAGCGAGCTTCGCAAATTCCGAAGGTTGAAAACTGAAACCAAAAAAACGAAACCAGCGGCGAGCGCCTCCCTTCTTCACGCCGATTTCCGGGACCAGCACCAAAATGAGGAGAATCAGCGCCGCTGCGAATAACAGCCACGCAAATTTGCGATAGAAGTGGTAATCGACCATGGTGGCGGCCAGGCAAACGACCAGGCCAATCCCGCACCAAGCCAGTTGCGTGAGGAAAAATTGCGCGCCGGCTTCGCCTTTTGCCATGCCGGCGCTATACAGCATGACCAAACCGAGAGAGACGAGCGCACCCACACAAAACACCAGCAGTGTCACGGCAAGTTTCATGTCTTAGACGTGGACGTCGTAGCGCAGAGTTTCGCTCTGCTGTTTCGCCGGCTTGCGGTCGGCATGGTATTCAACTGATCCAGCGCCTCCGGTTCTGCCGGAGCGCCGCAGAGTGACACTCTTCCAAATAGCAAGGTGAATGCCGCCCCTCTCCCTAACCCTCTCCCCATCCGATAGGGAGAGGGAAAAGACCTGAGCGCCAGGTACGTTCGTCCATCAGGCGTCGCCCACTGCAAAAGCTCGATTCCCTCGCCCCATCGGATGGGGAGAGGGGCGCTGCAACTGTGAGCGACTGCATTCTTCCGCCGCCGAAAAGCGGCTGATTGGCTACGATACAGCAGACTGAAACTCTGCGATACCCCAAGGCCGCTTGCCGTGATGGTTTTTCCGATTTGCATTCGCAATGCTACCGCAGATTTGTCGCCGTTGAGCCAGACGCCCGCGGGGCGATGAGATCCCGGCTGGACACGGAGATCGGAGATGCGGAAGTGGACGCACCTGTCTTTGCTGGGGTGGCCGGAGCCGAAGCAGCTGGCACTTTGAGTTTCTGGCCGACCAGCAATCGATCCGTCTTCAACTTGTTCTCCGTTCGGATGGCCTTGGGAGTGGTTCCATGCTGTTTCGCGATCTTGGTGAGGTTTTCGCCTGCTTTGACGACATGCACGGTTCCGTTGCCGGTCTCGCTGGACGCAGGTTCAGCCAAACCAATGCCGGGAGCGAGAGAGGCAGTGAGCGGAACTTGAATCTTCTGGCCTGGCCGAAGGGTGGCCGCATCCAGACCGGGATTGGCCTTGGTAATGTCGGCGATCCGCACGTTGTTCGCTTTGGCGATCTTGGTCAAATTATCGCCTCGGACAATCGTGTATTCTGTTGTTTCCGCTGGCGTTTCGCGCGCCGGTGGCGGAGCGGAAGGAGTGACGACGACCGGCGTCGGAACGTTAGCCGGCTGTCCGACCAATTCGTTCGTTGCGGGAAGGTTCGTCGCCACGGCCGGCACTTCTTGGATATTCGAGTAATAAGCTTGGTCAAGCTTTGGCAATTCGTTGGCCGGATTATTGGTCGGCTCAGTTCTTTGGCCAGCGGCTCTGTCGGTGTCTCGCTTGCAGCCGCTTTGCATGAGCAGGCCGGTAAAGAAGACGCCGTGAATGGCGATAATCGTAAAGACAGCGATTCGAACGGTGGATTTGCCTTTAGACAGGTTCTGTTGAAGCGAACCCTGAGGCACGAGCGGATTTGGGGTGTTCATGAGATGATGCGCTGGTTAAGTGTGTCAAGGTGAGGTGGGGTTAGGTTGCAGGTTTGTTCGCCATGGGACTTTCCCTCAAAAAGCCCGCGGACGAAATTGATTTCGAAGATGGAGCAACGTCGGCGATGTTCGGAGGTGAAAAGCTGGAATTGTCACAGCCAGAATCCAGGCTTTTCGCAGAAATTAATTGCCGAACCGCCTGGCGAAACAAGTCACCTCGATGTTGGTAGTTCTGAAACATATCAAAGCTGGAACAGGCGGGCGAAAGTAACACGATGTCGCCAGTTTCAGCGTTGTCGTACGCTTTTGAAACGGCTTCTAACAGCGAATCAACCGGCGTGCAAGGCGTAAAGAGACTCCACGCCGCACGAATTCTTTCCCGCGTTTCACCCAACAAAAAGGCGTGTTTGACACGTCTCGCCAACAGCGGGCCAATGTCATGATATTCCAGGCCTTTATCCTTTCCGCCCGCGATCAAAAGGACGTTCGGTTCAGCCGCATTTCTTCCCGGCATGGACAACAACGCTTTTTCCACCGCATCTAGATTGGTCGCTTTGGAGTCATTGACGAACTGAATGCCATTGATTTCACCCACACGCTCGCAACGGTGAGGCGCCGGCGTGAACGCGCGCAATGGCTCCGCCATCTGCTCCAACGGCAACCGCAATACGCGTCCGACGGCCAGCGCCGCCATTAGGTTTTCGGCATTGTGCGGCCCCCGGAGCTGGCAGGTGTCCATATCCAGCAAAAGGCCGGTCCAGTCGGGCAAGCGGCTGATGATCAGATCGCGATCCAAATAGATATCCGCGCGCCGGTTGTTCGCGCTGAACGTAATTACTTTGGACGGAACCGGAAGATTTAGAGAACGAATCTTAGCCAGCGCCTCGCTTTGCATCACCGCCCAATCGAAAGCCTGTTGGTTTTCAAAAAGCCGCGCCTTCGCTCGAGTGTATTCCGCCATGGACGCATAGCGATCCAAGTGGTCCGGCGTGATATTCAACAAAACGGCGACCGCAGGACGAAAGTATTCGATTGTTTCGAGCTGGAAGGAACTGACCTCCAGGGTAAGGAAGTCCAATTCTCTGGTTTGTTCGACGACATCGCACAAAGGCCGGCCAATATTTCCGGCGGCGACGGTCTTACGATGGGCGTGCATCAGCATGCGCTCCACGACTTCGGTCGTTGTCGTCTTCCCGTTGGTGCCGCTGATGGCGATATTAAGGCACAGCGACTGTTGGAAGCCCAACTCTAACTCGCCGATGATCGGAATTTGCCGCCGCGCCACTTCTTGCATGAGCGGAGAATTGAGAGCGATCCCAGGACTGACAACGGCAAGATCAAATTGCCTGGCCGGAATAGCGGCAGCACCCAGGTCAATCGACACGCCGAGCTCTCGCAGAGGAACCAGTTCATTTCGGAGCGCCGGAGAATTGGCGCTGTCAATCGCGGTGACCCGCGCTTCCCGGCTCCGCAGCAAACGGCAAGCAGCCTGTCCGCTCAGCCCAAGACCGAGCACCAGGATGCTTTTGTTAGCCAGCTCGTACATAGTTACTGGGGACAAGTCTGCGCCGCGATTGCGTAAGCGATTTGTCGCTCAAAACGTAATGCCTTTGGGGAATTCAAAGGGCATTTGTCCCGGAGGGACGGGGTGAGAATAGCTCGGCGTTTCAACGCCGGGGACGGTGACCATGGGCGCCTGAGTCCCGAAAGGGACGGCTGAAACTCGTTCGAAAGCGCCAACAATTCAACCATCCCATCGGGACTCGATTCTCTGGCCATTTGGTTCCCGGCGTTGAAACGATCGGCTATTGTCGCCCTGTCCCTGCGGGACAACCATTCGCCAACGCGCTCTGAATTAACCAAAGTCATCAGCTCAACAGGCGTGCTGGAGAAAAAAGCAGATGCTGGACACTCAACCCTGAACGCAGAATTGACCTCCCTCCCAACATTCAGGGTCGTGCATTGAGTGCCCAGCATTTCGAGACAAAGCGTTCTCATCTAATTTTTAGTGTGCTCAAGGCCATTAGCGCGCAAAGCACACACAGAATGTAAAAGCGCGTTACCACCTGCGATTCATACCACCCTTTCTTCTCAAAGTGATGATGCAACGGCGCCATCAAAAAAACTCGGCGGCCAGTTCCATAGCGGCGTTTCGTATACTTATACCAGCCTGTCTGGCACACGACGGAAGCCGCCTCCGCCACAAACACGCCACCGGCAATAATCAGCACAAAGGGCTGATGAATCAGAACGGCCATGATGCCAAGCGCGCCTCCCAGCGCGAGCGAGCCGGTATCTCCCATAAAAACTTGAGCCGGGTGACAATTGTACCACAGAAAGCCAAGGCCCGCGCCCATCATCGCCGCGCAAAAGACGGTCAGTTCACCAGCGCCAGCCACGTAGGGAACCTGCAGATATGTGGCGAACTTCACATTCCCGGCGACGTACGTCATGATCAACAGGACGGTCGTTACGATCAAAGTGCAACCGATGGCGAGGCCGTCCAGTCCATCTGTCAAGTTAACCGCGTTGGAAAATCCCACGATGGTCAGAATGGTCACCGGCAGACCGATGAACGCTGCTCCGATCAATACTGGATGCTTGTAAAATGGGACCGTGATTTCAGTAATGAGATGGCTCGTGGCTGGAAAGCGCCACAGCCATACGCCAATGAATAACGCCAACAGAGTTTGGACCCAAAGTTTCACGTGCGACTTCGCCCCGCGACTGCTCTGTTGAGTAACCTTCGCGTAATCATCGTAGAAACCTAACCCAGCCAGCACCACCAGCGACAGCAATGTCAGCACCACCAGCTCGTTCCATTGCGCCCAAAGCAGCGCCGATAAATCCATCGCCGTCACAATCAAAAAGCCCCCCATCGTCGGCGTTCCTTTTTTGTTCAGCACCCTGGCCACCAATTCTCCTGTCTCTTCCGCTTTGTCGGCGTAATTCTGCCCAAACTTCAACCGTCGCAACCAGGCAATGACTCTTGGCCCCATGACCCAACAAAGAACCAAAGCCGTGATCGCCGCACCGACGCTTCGGAACGTGATGTAGCGGAAAACGCGAAGGTAGGAGAAAAAATCAGCCCACGCTGTATCCGCCACACGGTCCTGTATATATTGGCTCAAATAGAAAAGCATTTCGCTCGTTCCCGTCCCATCCCGTAACGCATATCTGCAAACGGCTGCTGGCCGATTCTCTTACTCCATCGCGCTACAATTTCCGCAAAACATCGCCGATCCGTTCCAGTCGTGTCGCCCGCGAAGCTTTCAGCAACACGACATCCCCCGCTCTGACAAACTCTCGCACCGCCACCGCCGCCGCATCCACCGTCGGAAATTCTTCGACCGCGCTCAAACCAGCTTCGCGCGCTGCCCGAGCCACGACCGATGCCATCTTCCCAACGGCAAATAATTGCCGAACGCCCAGTTCCGCAGCCCGCTGGCCCACCTCAGCGTGCGCGTCCCGTCCATGTTCGCCCAACTCAGCCATGTCACCCAACACCGCCACGCGCCGCCCGCGACACGGAAAATCGCGCAGCGTTTCCAAGGCGGCGGTCATAGAATCAGCATTGGCGTTGTAACTGTCATCCAGCACTTGAACATCGTTCACTTTCCAAAGCTGCAAACGCATCTTGGGAGCAGGACATCGAGCCAAGCCGTTCCGGATCTGCGCCGCGCTCAAACCAAATTCTCTTCCGACGGCAATCGCAAAAAGTGCATTCACAATCTGGTGCCGGCCCAGCAAGTTCAGCCGGTACTCACCCGCGTAGTTTGCATCAGCGTGCTTGGCTGCAAACCGCACACCATTCTCATCCATGCTCACGCCGGCCGCCTGCCAATCGTTCTGATTACCAAGACCGACGCGAACGATCTGAGCGCGACTGCGTCGAGCGATCGTTTCTATTTGGGGGCTGTCGCCGTTAACAAAAAGTTTGCCATCCGCAGGCAATAACTCTGCCAACCAGCCCTCTTCTTCGGCAACGCCGTCCAGATCGCCAAAGAACTCAAGGTGCTCGCGTCCTATGCTGGTCAGAAGCCCGTGCTTAGGCGCGATCATGCGGAGCAACGGCGCGAGTTCGCCCGGATGGTTCGTGCCCACTTCCAAGACGCCCACGCGGTGATCTGGCTCCAAATGCAACAACGTCAGCGGCACTCCGATATCATTATTGAAACTTGCTTCACTCCGCAGCGTCTTCAGTTGCTCGGACAAAACCGAAGCCACTAATTCTTTGGTTGTGGTTTTGCCGTTTGAGCCGGCCACGGCCACGATCGGACAGTCGAAGTCCTGGCGATAGCGGGCGGCCATTTTTGCCAGCGCTTGTCGCGTGTTCTCGACCACAATGACAGCGATCTGATTAAAATCGCGCGCGAGCTTCGAACGCCCCGCCACCGCACCGGACGCGCCTTTCTCCGCGACCTCGGCCAAAAATCGGTGGCCGTCGTACGTTTCCCCTTCCAATGCCACGAACAGATCGCCCGGCTGCACTTTCCTCGAGTCTGTGCAAACGGCCAGGACCTTGGCCTCTGGCGCACCACTTCGCTGCTCGCCACCGCAAGCATCAGCGAAATATTTCAAAGAGCGCGGTTCCATCCGCCCAAAATCAATCTCATGCAGCATTTCTCTCCAAGGCTTGGCGATGGGGCTCGGAAGTCGCGGTCATCCAGGAGCCGAGCGCTTCCAAAGTTTCCTGAGCGTAAACACGATCATCGAACGGCACAACCGTGTCTTCAAATTCCTGATACGTTTCGTGACCTTTGCCGGCAATCAGCACGCTGTCGCCCTTGTGCGCCATGCGAATGATCTCATCGATCGCCCGGCGCCGATCCAACTCGACACGATAGACATCTTGCCGCACCGACAGAAATCCTGCTTCGACTTGCGCCGCGATGGCTGCGGGCGATTCTTTGCGCGGATTGTCCGTGGTGATGATCGTGAAATCGGCGAGTTCTGCGGCCGCGCGGCCCATCTTGGTGCGTTTGCCAGTGTCGCGGCTGCCACCGCAACCAAACATGACCAGGAGCCGGCCCGGCGTAATTTCGCGCAGCGTCGTCAAGACGTTGCGCAATGCATCCTCGGTGTGCGCGTAATCCACATAAATCCCAAACGGCCTCCCCGCGGAAAGACTCTCGAGACGCCCCGGCACCGGGTCCATCGTATTCAACGCTGTCTTGAGGGCAGGAACACCGACCTTCAGAACAAGTCCAGCACCCACGGCCGCCAGCGCATTATAGACGTTGTGCCGGCCAATTAGGGGCAGGCGGCAGGAAAAATGGCGTTCTGGTGTTTCGACTACCATGTTCGTTGCATCCTTGCCCAATTGAATTTGACTGGCGCGCAACTTGGCAGCCTCACCCAAACCGTATGTCAATTGCACTTCAACCTTAGTCTCGGAAGAAAGCCGCTGGCCAAAAGCATCGTCAATGTTTATCACGGTGCCGCCCTGTTTCTTCTCCGAAACGAGCGAGGTAAAAAGTTTTTTCTTGGCATTGTAGTAAGCCTCCATCGACCCGTGATAATCGAGGTGATCCTGGCTGAGGTTAGTGAAGATCGCGACATCGAAGTCCACGCCGACGACACGCTTTTGATCGAGCGCGTGTGAGCTTACCTCCATCACCACGGCCTCGCAATCGGCACGCAGCATTTGTGCAAGCATTTGCTGAACTTCCAAAGCTTCCGGAGTCGTCCGGTGTGCCGGAATGATCCGCTCACCAATCTCGTAGCGAATCGTGCCCATCAATCCGGTTTTGATTCCCGCGGTTTCGAGGAGATGCTTGATCATGAAAGCCACGGTCGTCTTGCCGTTTGTGCCGGTGACACCGATGACCTTCAGCTTGGAACTCGGATTGTGATAAAAGGTGGCAGCGGCTCTCGCCAACGCCTCGCGGACATCTGGCACCTTGATCTTTGTCGCGCGTTGGGACAGGAATCCGTTGCGTTCGCAGATGATCGCGGCCGCGCCCTGATCGATGGCGCTATCGATGTAATCGTGGCCATCGACGTGTTGTCCGGGGATGGCGACGAAGATCATGCCGGGCGAAACGCGCCGCGAGTCGTAGGTGATCCCTTGAATTTCCTTTTCGGTGGAACCTTCCACACTCGCATCGGGAAGATGGTGGAGTAGATGCTTAAGTTGCATGGAATCTTATTAGTTAAGCCCCTCTCCCTAACCCGTCGTCGTAGGACAGGCGTCCCGCCTGTCCAGCATCTGCGCGCACCACAAGCTGGACAGGCGGGACGCCTGTCCTACGACGCTGGTTCATGGAGAGGGGCTGCTTTTGCATACTCAATTTCAATTGCGTTAAGGCCTATCCTTGTGAACGGCGAAGGAGTGATCGGACTGATGCGCTCGGAGGGATTCGGCGGAAACAACGTCTGGTTTGATGGCTAGATACTTCGCAGCGCGTTCTGCAATATTTCGAAAGGCCGGCGCGGCTGTTTGAGATCCATAGTAGTTCGGCAACTTCGGCTCATCGACCACGACGGCGATGCATAACTCCGGATTAGCAGCAGGAAAAAAGCCGACAAATGACGCAAAGTACTTTTCTGGAACGTAACCGCCTTTGCCGGCCTTTTGAGCCGTCCCAGTTTTCCCGGCCACCGTATAATGTTCCAGTTTAGCACGTTTGGCGGTGCCATTGGTGGAAACCACTGTTTTCAAGGCCGTGACCATCTGGGCCGCTGCGGCCTCGCTGATAACTTGCCGAATCGTTTGCGGTTGGTACTGGACTATAGTTCGGCCTTCATCATCGACAATTCGCTCGATCAACCACGGCTGCATCAGGCGCCCCCCGTTCGCAACGGCGCTCATCGCCATGACCATTTGCAACGGAGTCACGGCGATTCCTTGGCCAATTGGGAACCGCGTGATGGAAAGCTTGTCCCAAGCCTTCGGCGGATGAACAATCCCCCGAACCTCCCCAACGAGTGGTATTCCTGTGGGGGCGCCGAAACCGAAATTCCGGATGTACCGATAAAGCCGCTCCCGCCCCAACTGCAGCGCAATTTTAGCCGTGCCGATGTTCGATGACTTGGCGATGATTCCTTCCACCGTAAGAATGCCAGCCGGGTGATCATCTCGCAGCGAACGGCCCGCGTACCAAAAGCGGCCTCCTTCACAGTCGAACTGTGTCTCCAGCGTGACGAGACCTTCGTTCAATGCGGCCGAGGCGGCCACAATCTTGAAGGTTGAACCTGGTTCCGCCACGTCCGTAATCGCTCGGTTCCGCAAAATCTCGATTGGCGCGTTCCCCGGATGATTCACGTCGAAGACAGGCGCATTGGCCATTGCGAGGATCTCTCCGGTCGCTGGCCGGACCGCGATTGCGGAAGCACTCACTGGAGAATGTCTTTCCATAACTTCAACCAATTCGGTCTCGACGATATGTTGCAAACCAACGTCCAATGTCAGGATGACGTGCCGTCCCGGATGCGGCTGCACATCCTGATCGCGGAAGGGAACCACTTCTCGCCTGTGCACTACTTCGGTCGTCCGCCAGCCTCGCACGCCACGCAACGCAGCATCCGAAATCCGTTCGATTCCATCGACGCCAACGAGTTCACGCACGACACCGCGCGCTGTCTGCCTTTCGACCGATCCAACAAAACCAAGGACATGCGCGGCGAGCGTCTCGTTAGGATAGACGCGCAATTGTTCGTCGTACGGCTCAACGAAAATCCCGCCGGTCCGCAGATTGCGCAGAAACGTTCGATCTTTCACGGGCAAGGTTTTCAGATCGATGCCGGGAAATTGGCTCATTTCCTTGCGGATTTGTTCCCATGTTTCCAAGGCGACCTTGCGCTTCAGAATCACATGCGGATCTATTTTAACTTCCCCTTTCTGGCTGACGTAGGTGCGCGGTTCGAGTTTCTCGCTCAACTCACTTTCACTCAGCTGGAGCAAAGGCGCCAATAGGCGAGCGACATCGCCTTTGTAACTTCCGAGGAGTTCAGGACTCGCGCAGACCGTTTTGACGAACACGGTTCCCGCGAGAAGATTGCCTTGACGGTCGCGAATATCTCCACGGCGCGACTCGCGCAAAAAGGTGCGATGCGTATTGTCAATTGCTTCCTTGCGGAGGTGTTCGCATTGGAAAACCTGCAGGTCAACCAGGCGGTAGCCGAGCGTAGCAAAGCCCACCGTCAGCACGATGACCATTGCCACCAGTCTTCCCGATTGGACTACTTTGACCATTGATGCTTGCTCGTTGTGCTAACGGCTCCGGCTGGACTGCGCGAGAGGGCGTTCCATGCGCCGGAGCGTCACGCTAAGGTTGACGCGGCCGTTGGGTTGTGTGTTCTACATACAGTCGGTCCGCGCCCGGTTGATTCCGCGCCGGCTTGTGCTCGACCAATCTAATGATTTGATTTGGCTGAGGCGCGATTAGGTCCAAATTCATCTGCTTCACCCGCGCATCGAGTTCGCGCGGCGATTCGAGGGACTTCAACACCCCCTCTTTCTCGTCATTCTCATGGCGCAGCCGGTCGAGCTTTACCTCGCGCGCTTTGAACTGCGCCCCGAGGATGTGCAATTGATTCTTTTGCCCGACATAACCAATGCCCGATCCCCCAATGAACACGCAGAGCACCAGCGCCTTGATCGCCGGACCAAATCGGACGGCCATCGGTTCATTGCGACGATTCGAGGCCATTAGAGTTTCTCCATGACGCGCAATTGCGCGCTTCGCGCCCGCGGGTTTTCTCTCACTTCATCGGCGCCCGGTTGAATCGCTTTTCGGCTCAACCATCTCAACGCAGGTTCGACGGGCTGGCGTAATTCGGGCACGTCAACCTCGCCGGTGATCCGGTAATCGCGCGCCAATTTTTGTCCGAATTGCTTCACGATACGGTCTTCCAATGAATGAAACGTGATTACGGCCAAACGTCCGCCTGGCTTCAGGATCGACCAAATTCCCGCCAGAGCGCCCGGCAGCAAATCAATCTCTTGATTCACTCGAATCCGGAGGGCCTGAAAAACGCGCGTCGCGGGATGAACCCGCGATCCCTTTCTCGGAACCACTTGTTCAATCAAGTCCGCGAGCTGGCGAGTCGTCTCAAAAGGACGCAACTTTCGCTCTCGTTCGATGGCCCGCGCAATCCGCCGCGACTCGCGTTCCTGCCCCAGTTCCCAAAAATCTCGCGCCAATTCATCCGCGCTCGACTCGTTCACGATCTGAGCGGCTGTCACCGATTGACGCCGATCCATCCGCATGTCGAGCGGACCATTCTGCTGAAAACTGAATCCACGCTCCGCCTGATCGAGTTGAGCAGAGCTCACGCCCAGATCCAGCAACGCGCCATCGCAACTATTCGCTCGAATCCATTCCGCCAGTTCAGCAAAGCTTTGCTGCCGGATTTCAAAACGGCCGCTGAATTCGGCCAATCGACGCTTCGCGGCCTCGACAGCGTCGCTGTCCCGGTCGCATCCATAAAGCCAGCCATCCGGTGAGCTGGCCTTAAGGATGGCGTGTGCGTGTCCCCCACCACCGACCGTGCCATCCGCATAGCAACCGCCAGATCGTGGCTGCAAAGCAGCCACCACTTCCGCGACCATGACAGTTTTGTGGGCATATGGTGGCACGGTCCATTGGCGTCAGAAATTGCTTACGACCGATTAGCCTCGAACAGTCGAGCGCTCAGCCAAGTCCACCGCGAGCCCGGAACCGCCGGTTCGGATTCGACGTCTGCGGTAAAAGTTGGCTCAGGCTTGCGAGCTATCAACCGCTGTTCTTTGCGCTCTGGTCGTCCGCGCACCACCTCAACGTCTGCATCCGCGAGGTCATTCCGAACCACCTTGACAGCGTCGAGAGCGAGCTCGGATTGGACCAGCTTCCGAGGCGCTGGCGCTGGCTGCTTGCGCAAGCGAAGCAATTGCAAAATAGATCGCCGGGCCCTGGACTCTGGACGATTAGGTCGAAATCCAGAGTGTCCAGTCCCTAGGAGCGCGGGCTGCTCATCCCGCGCGGCCACGGCAAATTCAGTATCAATCTTTGTTTGAGGTTCGGGCGGCTGCGCGATTGGTACGGCTGCATCGCGGGTGACACGCTCCTCCGGACGGTCGCCAGCCACAGAAGCTGCGACGCCGATGCTCACTAGATCGCCGCACTTCCCAGGCAACACTGGCTCGTTCACTTGGCGATCTGATGATGTAAAGGATTGCTCGGCGCGGTGTGTGGCCCATTTGCCACGATTCCCAAAGCGCGGGAGCACATGCTGCTCAACCATTTTATAGCGACTTTGGTCGGTCCTCAGGCCAACAAAACTTCGACCGACGGCGAGTAATTGCATTAAGCTCATAAGCTCAAATCAGTTTAAACGCTTCAGGGGCTAATTGCTCATCGACCGCGCTGGCGGCCTCGAATCGATCTGGACTCCAAATCTCAAACCGATCCACCAGCCCAACCAAGACCGCTTCCTTTTCAATCCCTGCCGCCCTCGCCATCTGCTCGGGAAGACAAATCCGGCCAGCTTTGTCCAGCGCCACTCTGTCTGACTTCGTGCCGAGAAGTCTCCTCAAAGCCTCGGCTTTCGAGTCTGAAAACGGCATCGCCTTTAACTTTTGCACAAGCGCGCTCCATTCTTCTGGCGGCAACACGAGCAAACAGGCATCTTGCTGGGCGCCTTTCGGCCACATAATCAACGTCAATTGAATCTCGCCCTCAGCCGGCCGCCACTTGGCCGGAATCTGAATCCTTCGCTTATCGTCAACGCCGTGCCGATAAAGCGAATTATAGTAAATTGTTTCGCTGGATACGCTCGCTGACATTCACCACTAAAACCGCAGTTTTTAACTCTCGTTTTAACCCACAACGCCCCATTTCTATACACTTTGCCCCAATTGGTCAACAAAATACCTCACTTCGAGCCTCAAAACTTGTTCGCAAGTTATTCACAACCGGGCTATGGCAGCGCGGACGGCCAAGTCCGCAAGCGGAACCATCGAACTAAACGCAAAACGGGCGGACTCGGCGGGCCGTGCTCCCAAGCGAGAATTGCTGTAACCGCCCTTGACTCCCTAAACTTGTTTCTCGAAATAGTCGTGTGCAGATTGCTGATTTTGACTTTGCCTTGCCGCTGGAATTAATCGCGCAAGCGCCACCCGAGCAACGAGATCATTCGCGATTGCTGGTTCTGGAGCGCGTGAAACAGCAGATTTCGCATCTCCGTTTTCCAGATTTGGTTTCACACCTGCGCCCCGGCGACTTGCTCGTTCTAAATGATTCGCGCGTTATTCCAGCACGCTTGCACGCCGTCAAATCTTCGACGGGCGGAGAAATTGAATTGCTTCTCTTGGAGGAAAATCAGGTCAATGATTGGTGGACCCTGGTGCGCCCCGGCAAGCGCGTCCGCGCAGGAACTCGTCTTTCCCTTCACGATAAAACCGGGCGAGTCACCGAGATTGAAGCGGCCGTTTTGGAAAAGAATTCGGAAGGCCATTGTCGTTTGAAGTTCTCTGGCATGTCCAACCTTCTCGAAAACCTGGACCATCTCGGAACCGTGCCATTACCGCCCTATATCTCCCGCCCTGGAGGGGCAATCACCGTCCGCGATTCAGATCGTTACCAAACCGTCTTCGCACGCGTGAATGGCTCGGTTGCAGCGCCCACGGCTGGGCTGCATTTCACACCGCAACTGCTCGAGGATATGCGCAATCATGGCGTCCGCATCGCCTATGTCACGCTGCATATCGGTCTTGGAACATTTGCACCGGTGAAGTCGGCAACTGTCGAGGAACATTTCATGCACGACGAACGTTTTGATCTGACCGCGGAGACCGCACGGGCTGTCAATGAAACAAAGGCAGCGGGCGGGCGCATCATCGCGGTAGGCACAACATCCGTGCGAGCGCTGGAAAGCGTGGCGGCGGCCAATCAGGGCAGAATCGTCGAGACCCGAGGCCGGACCCGAATCTTTATTTATCCGCCTTTTCCATTTCGAATCGTCGATGCGCTGGTGACGAATTTCCATTTGCCGCGATCCACGCTGTTGATGCTGGTCAGCGCATTTGCGGCTCCAAACGAAACTCACGGTCGCGAATTGATCCTGAAAGCGTATGCTGAGGCCGTTCGCGAACGTTATCGGTTCTTTAGCTACGGTGATGCGATGTTGATTCTGTAACCGAATGCAGAATGCCCTCCACAAGCTTCGAGCCTCGAAGGCGCGAGCAGTGCCATTTGTCTTTGTAAACATGGCCATGACCGCCGATGGCAAGATCGCCACAGCCAACCGGCGCGTCTCATCGTTTGGAAGTTCGACGGACAAACATCACTTGCTTGTCTTGCGTTCCCGCGCGGATGCCGTCATGGCGGGCGCGAGAACGGTCGATCTCAACCCGGTCAATCTAGGTCCCGGCGCCAAAAAGTATCGAGCGATGCGACTCAACCATGGCCTGGCTGAATATAACATCAGAGTCATTGTGAGTGGGCGCGGCACGATTGATCCGGGCGCTGAAATATTCCGGCGCCGCCTTTCACCGATTATTGTTTTGACCACCGAACGCATCCCCAAAACGACTTTGAAGCAACTGCGTACGTTGGGAGCCACCGTCGAAGCGTTTGGACGAACCAGCATCAATTTCACGAAAGCACTCACTTGGCTGCGCCAAGAATGGGGAATAAAGAAATTGCTTTGCGAAGGCGGCGGCGAATTGAACAGCGCTCTATTCGCTGAGGGACTCGTGAACGAACTGCATCTAACCATTTGCCCGAAAATCTTCGGTGGCCGCGGCGCGCCCACGATCGTTGATGGCGCGGGCGTGAAAGCGTTGGCCGAGGCAACATTTTTGAAAGTAAAATTGATGCGCCGCGCCGGTGATGAATTGTTTTTGGTGTACGATGTTTTCAGGCCTTCCGCGTAAGGTCGCACGCGTGATCGGAGCGCGGCGTTTACGCGTATGGCGCGCCCCCTGCCCTTTCACAATGGCAACCGGATGGCGATCGTCGTGCCGACACCGACTTGCGATTTGACTTGCATCTTGCCGCGATGCGCCTCGACGACCTTGGCGACGATGGCCAAACCCAAGCCCGTGCCAGTCATTTTGGTTGTGCTAAGCAACGACGTGAACGCTTTGCGGCGCTGTTCCTCAGTCATGCCTTGCCCGGAATCTCTGAATTCAATAACGACATGCGTGGCTATTGCACTGGGCCTTGGCGCGCGTACGGTTCGTGAAATAATCGTCAGCTTGCCGCCGCCAGGCATCGCCTCGACAGCGTTCAACGTCAAATTCAGAAAGACCTGTTCCAGTTGCGTAGCGTCGGCCTTGACCGAAGGAAGGGCGGGATCAAGCTTCCGCACTAGAACGATCCGTTGGTTGGTCAACTTGTGTCGCGTGAGCAGACCGAGATCATCAATCAACTGGTTGATGTTGACCGGCATCAATTGCGGCTCGGCCCGTCGCGCAAAGCGCAGAATTTGTTCCACAATCTTGTTCAGGTGATCCATCTTCTCACCCATGACCTGCGCATCTTTGGCGCGCGGATCACCTTCTGGAAATTTCAGGTCGAGCGAGTGATAGAGCATCTTCATGACGGTGAGCGGATTGCGGATTTCGTGCGCCACTTCCGCCGCGAGAAGGCCGATCGCTGAGAGCTTTTCGTTCTGACGCAGTTGTTCTTCCAAATCCACGATGCGTTCGTAGAGCCGGGCTTTCTCGATGGCCAGCGCGGATAACTCCGCCAGCGCGGTCAAGACACGAATCTCTTCATTGGAAAAGCTATGCAGCTGACCAGTGTAAACGCTCAAGGCGCCAATCGCTTGTTCGCCAAAGACCAGCGGCACACTCAGCAAGGAAACCAATCCTTCCCGCTGCGCAATCTCAACATTCTGATAGCGCGTCGAATTCTGGACATTCTCCAGTTGCATTGGTTTTCGGCGCCGCACCACAATGCCCAGAAAACTCTCGGCCACGCCCAAACGGGGTTTGCTTAGATACAGTTTTCCCGCACCGTAGCTTGCACGCAAATCAAGCCATTCATTTGTGGAATCTAACATCAGGAGGCAGCACATCTTGGCTTCCATCAGCAAACAAGCCTCGCGGGTAATGACCGTCAGAGCATCGTCCAGGTTGAGCGTCGAAGTGATCGTTTGGCCGACGCTGACCAGCGATTCAGACATCCTGGCCTTGAGTCGCAGCTGCTCGCAGAGCCAGGTATTGTGAATGACTTTGGCCGCCTGCAGGGCGAGGTCCTCGAGTAATCGTTCGTCGCCTTCGCTAAAAGCGTTTTCCTGGTCCGAATCAACGTTCAGGACTCCCCGCACTTCGCCCTTAACTTCTAAAGGCACGGCCAACTCCGAACGGACCTCCTTTCGGACCATCACGTAACGCGGATCGCGCGCCACATCGCCGACCCGCGCAGACTTCCCCTGACGCGCCACCCAACCCGTAATCCCTTCGCCAACGCGCAATTTCAGTTGAGCCGCTGTCTCGGGCAGCCCGTAAGAAGCCTCTATCTCCAACAAACCTGTCGTGGGATTCGCGAGGACGATCGATCCGCTCGAAGCCCGCATGAGCCGGACCGCCTCGTCTAAAATCAATTTGAGGGCCTCGTGCGGATCGAGTGATGAATGAATGACATTGCTGACTTGATGCAGCAATTTGAGCCGCTCGTAGCGGGCTTTTAGTTCGGCAAGCTCAGCGAGCAGAGCGGAATTCATAGGGTAATGCATTTGTCCCGGAGGTACTGAGTGAGAATAGCCCGGCGTTTTAACGCCGGGACCGTGACGAAGAACGCGCAAGTCCCGAAGGGACGGCTGAAACGCTCGATTCTCAAATCCATTTCAGCCGTCCCTTCGGGACTCGAACCCACTGCGATTCGGTTCCCGGCGTTCAAAGGCCGGGCTATTTTCGAGCTGTCCCTCCGGGACAACCATTTGCCGAAGGGCCTCAACCGCCCGAAAGGCATTAGAGTGGAATCGGTCCTTACCGGTGAAAGTGGCGACTTTGACTGCATCACGTCATGCCTCAGCGGACGCGGCTCACTAATACGAGGCCAACTGTGGCAAACAACACATTGGGAAACCAAGCTGCCAGCCAAGGCGGAAGCGCGCCGCTGGTGCCCAACGCCAAGCCGAGTCGCAATAGGACAAAAAAAACAAAGCAGATGAAAACGCTGCTGGCCACGCCGACGAAGGCATTCCGCCGGCCGGAAGCGGCTCCGAACGGGAGCGCTATCAGAACGACGACCAGGCAAGTCCAGGGCCAAGCCACGCGCCCGTGCAATTGCGTATGCAAAAGTGCAAAGTCTCGCTCAGTCAATTCCGGGTGTAACCTCAGGTAATTCAAAATCTCTGAGATCGAGAGCTGGGCTTCCTTCGCCGCCTTGATACTCGTCAGCCGGCCGACTTTGATCTCGCTTTTGATTTCTTCGGGGGTTTCCGAGAATTCCGGCACGGCGAGAACATTCGTTCGCATTGGGCTCGGATTCTCTTCGAAATTGCGCACAGGCAGGTACACAAACTCCTGCACGCCATAAAAAACCCAGCAGCCATTGGTCCGAAGCGCGTTCGTCGCAATCAAGCTGCGCTTGCTCTCGTCCGGCAATTGCCAAGAGACATGTGGATTGCGCATTTCAAACGTATCCAAATTGAAAGCCTCGATGTTCCAAAAGCGTCCGTGGCGGGCATTGCGAAAGTTGACGTTTTTTTCCCAGCGGCCGCGGTGGCCGGGCTCTTGAGAGTTCGCTTCGCGATCCAGGATTTCTTTGGAAAGTTCCGCGCTGCGCGGCACCCAAAGTTCGTTCAAAGCAAATAGCGTCAGACTAAAGGCAATTCCAACCGCGAGGTAAGGCAGACTCAGCCGGCCCAGGCTCAGGCCCGCGCCACGGAATGCCAGCAGCTCGTTGTAGCGCGCGTGATTGCTCAACGCGTAGAGAAGAGCCAGCAGAAGGGCGATGGGCATGACTACCGTCAAAAGCTCGGGCATTTTGATCACGTAGTACCAGGCAACCTCGGCCATCCCCATCCGCTTCTCCTGAAATTCGGCCAGTTCCGAAAACAAATCAAACGAAAGCCAAAAGATTAGGAACCCGCTCAGGCAATAGACCAGCGGGATGAGCAATTCGCGCAAAAGGTATCGGTCCACCAAACGCATCGCGTTCGCAGCGTAGCCGCAGCCTGACATCAGTGCAAGAGAGCGCCAGGCGGCGACAGTAAAGCGGAATCCTCCTCTCAATCTCATAGCGCATAGTTTTACTTCTGAGCTGCATCATTTGGAATTGCCACACACCGGGACGATTATTCAGAACTTCGCGAATCAAAATCCGATTGAATTAGGTCGAGAGGCAGTCCACTCTGGCCGCAGTCAAACACAGGCGCTCATGCGTGTGGGAAACAAACAAGTTGGTCATAACACAATCTCATGAAAACAAAACCGTATCTGACATTGCTCTTGGTTGCCTGGCTGCTTGCGACAAACGCCGGTTGCGCCGTCGAGGAATCGAAACTCTTTCGGAATCTCACTTTCGACGCAGCATTCGCTCAAGCCGCCGCCCAGAACAAACTTGTCTTTGTGGACTTTTACACAACGTAGTGCGGTCCTTGCAAAATGCTCGACAGCATTACTTGGCGCGACCCTGGTGTCATAGCCCTGCTCAGCGAGACAGCCATCCCGTTGAAGATTGACGCCGAGAAACAAGCGAAACTCGCCAAACGTTATCAGGTCGCGGCTTACCCAACGTTGCTTCTTATTAAGCCTGACGGCTCCGTGCTCGACCGGCTCGTCGGATATCGAAATGCAGCGACGTTTATCGCCGAAGTGAATGATGCTTTCGCTGACAAAACGGCGTTGGTTCGTGCGCAAGAATCAGTGGAAAATGCTGGAAGGGACAATCCCAAGGACAGGGTGCAGGCGCGCCATAAGCTGGCGAAAACGCTCGCCCGGGAAGGCAAACAGGCCGAAGCCCTAAAGGAATACCTCTGGCTTTTTGATGACGGCATGAAGCGCGAACCTGCTTTCGTGGGTGTCCGCGTCAGCTTTCTGCTCAGTTCCATCGTAGAACTCGGGCAACAGTACCCGCCCGCGATGAAGGCGCTCCACGAACGCCGCGATGCAGCAGAGAATCAGCTGAATTCAGGCGCCGCGGACGCAGGAGTCACGATGGATTTCGCGAACCTCAATCGAGTGCTGAAGGAAGAAAATCGCACCCCGGCCACCTTTGACAAGTTGCCTGCAACAGATCCTCGACGCGGGTTGCTCGGGTGATTTCTGTTCGACCAACTCCTGGCTGAGCGCCGCTACGCCGATGCCGCGGAGGTTCAGCCCAAAGAGGAATTTATCAAACGGTTCGAAATGACCGCGCCTCGGTTCTGGGGCGAAAAGGCAAGCGGACTCGATCCGGAAACACGTTCGAGAATGAAGAAGCATCAGATCGAGAACGCCGGAAAAGCGGTCGAAGCTCTGGCCGGCGCCGGCAAACTGGCCGACGCGCAAGAGGTGATCGACCGCGTCCGCGCCGTTGACGATTCCGCATCAACCCGCAGCACGCTGCTCAGGCATTTGAAACAAGTGGATCGAGCTGAATTGATGGAGCGTTAACCGCGTTTGTTCACTCAAAGGCAGCAGCCGAGGCAACCAGGCTCTGACCGACACAGCTCTTCCCAATTGGGAGGCAAACACAGGCGAGACCCCGCCGGCCATGCTCCCGAATCGACCGATGTGATAGACGCACCTCGGCGCCGCATCGACTGCCTCCAAACGCGAATGCCTTTCCCGTAGCGCAGAGTTTCACTCTGCTGTATCGCAGATTTTCAATCTGCAACGCTCCCGAACGATCAGACGCGCGAGACAAGCGCGAACACGCTGCCCACCGCAAGTCGGCGATACGGCGGAGTGAAACTCTGCGCTACGACGAAACGCCTGTTGGAGCGGAGTTGGCATTGGATGTCCAGGTCGCGATACGATCATTCTTCATTTTCTTTCTTCCGTCCTCGTATTGCCTCTGCAATAAGTATCGCCCATGCACGATTTCAGTTATATCGGCAATAAGCTTTCTTGCGAACGCGTCGCGATCGAATCGCTCGTCAAGAAGCATGGGACGCCCCTTTACGTCTATTCGAAACGAACGCTCACGAGTCATTACGAAAAACTGCAGCAAGGGCTCGCGTCGCTGGACCATTTGATTTGCTTCGCGGTCAAAGCAAACGGCAACCTCGCGGTCCTCAGAACCCTGGCCAATCTTGGCGCGGGATTCGACATTGTCAGTGGAGGAGAACTCCGGCGCGCCATCGCAGCGGGGGGCAGCCCCAAAAAATGCGCCTTTGCCGGCGTGGGCAAAACGGAAGAGGAAATCTCCTTTGCTCTCCGGCAGGGTATTTACACGTTCAACGCCGAAAGCGAACCCGAGCTGGCCCGCATCAATCAAATCGCTGCCCAACTGAAAAAAATCGCCCCGGTCGCGGTCCGAGTGAATCCCAACGTGGATGCCCATACGCACGCGAAAATCACGACCGGGACCTATGAGAACAAATTCGGCATTTCTTTCGAAGAGGTTGAAAGCGTTTATGCCCGAGCCAGCAAATTGAAAAACCTTTGGCTGCGCGGACTCCAAATGCACATCGGCTCGCAACTCACCGAGGTTAAGCCGTTCGAGGAAGCGGTCCGGAAAGTAACTCCACTGCTCAGGCGGTTGAAAGACAAACACGGCCTCGAGTTTTTCAGTATTGGGGGCGGTTTGGGAATTGTGTACAAACCGGCTCTAGCGAGCGGGCCGGAGGATTGGTGGCGGTCGGCCGAGGCTAAGAAGATTCTAACGCCGGAAAAGTACGCGTCTGTGCTGGCACCTCTGCTGAAGCCGCTCGGTCTGCGCATTTTGATTGAGCCCGGACGGTTCATCACCGGCAATGCGGGAATTCTGGTCACGCAAGTAGAATACGTGAAACGGACGGGCAAGAAGAACTTCGTGATTGTCGACGCAGCGATGAACGACTTGATTCGTCCCGCGTTTTACGAGTCTTATCACGAGATCGTGCCGCTCAACCGGCGAAATGGAGAATTGATTTCATCCGATGTTGTCGGGCCGATTTGTGAGTCGGGCGACTACTTTTGCAAGGACCGTCCGTTGCCGAGGGTTCAACAGGGCGAGTACGTGGCCTTGCTGAGCGCGGGCGCTTACGGTTTTGTGATGGCGTCGAACTACAACGCCCGGCCCCTCGCCGCCGAGGTTTTGGTGAACGGAAATCGTTCGGCTCTCGTTCGAGCGCGGCAGCCCGTCAATAAACTCTGGGAAGGAGAGGTCATTCCAAGCTGGCTGTAACCCGATGCAGACCCCGTGAAAACCCTTAAGAAAATCGCTTTGGTGTTCGTCGTCGTAGTCGTCGCCTTAATTCTGGGATCGTTCGCCTTGCCCTCTTAAGTACACGTTCAGCGCTCCGCTACGATCAACGCACCGGTCGAAAAAGTTTTTGAACAGATCAACACCGTCAAGAATTGGGAGAATTCGTCGCCGTGGCACAAGTTGGATCCCAATAGGAAACTGCAGTACGAAGGCGGTCCGTCTGGCGTTGGCGCGAAGTATCTTTGGCAAAGCGAGCAACGCAACGTCGGCAATGGCAGTCTGACCATCACGCAAAGTGTCACCAACGACACGATCCGCACTGCGATGGATTTCGGGCCGCAAGGACAAGCTACTGCGTAATTTAAGTTCGAGAAGCTGCCGAACGGCACTCAATTAGTTTGGTCGATGGACTCGGATATGGGCAACAATCCGATTGCCAAATATTTTGGCTTGCTCATGGACAAACTGATCGGAGCCGACTTCGAACGGGGACTCAATAACCTGAAGACTGTCTGCGAAACGAAGTGAGGAAACGGCGACTTGGGGAATGCAAAGGGCAGTCCCGGAGGGACAGAGCGAAAATAGCCCGGCGTTTTTCAACGCCGGGAAACGAACGGCAAGAAGGGTAAGTCCCGGAAGGGACGATTGATCATTGGCAGCTCCGGACGCTCAACCCTTCCTTCGGGACTCGATCCTTTGGCAATCCGGTTCCTGGCGTTGAAGCGCGCGTTCAAACGCCGGGCTATTCTCACTGCGTGAGGACATGCCACTTCGGCCGCTTCCAGCTGGAACGAAAGTTGGCCACCGTCGATTCCACCGCTTTTTTCGCTCGCTCGCTTCCATCAAGAAACAGCACCAAATCCATTTGCTGGCCGGCAGTGCCAAACTGAGCGTCGAATTGGCGAACCATTTCATTCGCGGGCGTGACGGGCCGGCCCAGAACTTCGGAGAGCGGAAATTGGACTCCTTTGAGATCGGCTTCCGCCTGATACGCTTTGCAAACCAATTCAGTGCAAACCAGCGCGGAATCCGTGTGGAAATCAAAATTAAAGTCGTAGGGCCGGCCTGCATAATGGAAAGCGCGCAAAATCGCAGCTGCCTTCTCTCTCTTTGGCAGCCTGGGACGCAAAACGGCCAAAGTATCGCAGTCGGCCGAATGCTCCAACGTTGTGAACGACACGCCCTCGCTCATTGCTTCCAAGACACGCGGCAGATGGCCCTGCTCTTGAGATTTGCGGCTCGTCCCGTACGTGCTGGGATATCGCGATTGCAGCAGTGCCTCAAAACTCCCGTCGGCTTGTCCTTGATCTCTCACCCACGCATTGACCTGGGAATCTTCGAAGAATTTTGCTCGCTCCTCAGACGTGCCAATGAAAAGCGCGGCGTGCGGCCAAAACCCGGGCAAGCCAACATTCGACAGGTACTAATCGCGTCGCTCCAGCAGAATGTCGCCGGGTTCAAGTTGCGTCCGCAAGCGTCGAATCTGCTCCGCTGAGATCAATGATTTGCCGTGCCGCAACACTTTCGTGTCACCCATCCATTCGGAAACGCCGGCCTGCACGGGAAACCAAACCTTGAATCCGGTATCCTTGATCACTTGAAACGCGTTCTTAGCGGTGAGCCATTCTCCCCGGCCGCGCGCGAACTTCAGGACCTCCTCCGCGTCTTGCTCGATGGCTGATTTGAGACTTGAAGGGCGTTGGCTCAATTCCGTTTTGTAAACCGCCTGCCAAGCCGCGAACTCCCCCGCGTGCAAAAGGTTTAGAAACCGAAGCTTCAACTGCTGATAATTTCCAGCGGGCAAGCCGAGCTCAGGCACGGGTTCATTCAGCAGGGCATCGAAGGCGGGATCGTGCTCGAGTCGTTCGATGAGTTCCAAGGTGAACCTGTATTTCGCCACGCGAGCGAGGCAAGCGATCAAAAAAGAATGTTCGCGCGTCTCTCCCTTAAGCCGCCAGAAATCGCGATGCTGGCTGGCCAGAGTGTCGAGGGCGAGCAGGTAATCGAGGTAACGCTTCCAAAGCTCCCAAATCGTTGCTTTCTCGACGCGAGTTAACAAGCGCGGCTCTTTCAGTTTTTGCGCAGGAAACAGGTTCTGCTCGGAAGTTGCATAGCCAACCACGTGGCGCAAACCATTCCGATAAACTTGCACTGCTGCCGCATCGCTTTCCAAGCGCTTTTGCAGTTCCTGGCGGTTGAGCTTTGTCAAGGGCGCAACGGCGCCGGGCGTGGAGAGCGCACCCAGAGCCAGCCACAGGATGATGCTCCAGTTCGTCATAACTTGGCCTCCAAACGCTGCACGACTTCGCAACAAACATTCTGCGCGGCTTGACGGCGACCCAAGCCACTAGCCGCCGCCGCCAACTGCTCCAATTTCTTAGAGCCAAACAGCTGATTCACTCTAAACGGCAGGTCCTCAACTCGATTGACTTTGCTGGCCGCGCCCCGTTCGAGAAGAAAATCGCTGTTGGCTGCTTCCTGACCGGGGATTGGGTCGAGGATGAGAATTGGTTTGCCCATGGCCAACGCTTCCGAACTGGTCAAGCCGCCCGGTTTGGTGATGATCAAGTCGGAAATGGCCATCAGTTCGTGCATGTTCGTGACGAAGCCGAGGATCTGTGTCGGATGTTTGCGGTCTTGACTGGCCAACTCACGGCGCAATTCCTGATTCCGCCCGGCTGCAACCAGTGTCTGAAATGGCCGCTGGACCTTATCCAGCTGAGCAAGAATTTCCCCAACGGGTCCCATGCCGAAGCCCCCGCCCAGCACCAGAAGAATCGGCAGATCATCGCGCAACCCCAACGCCTTTCGGACAGCTGCAGTGTCAATGCGCCCCGCGAACTTCGCCGCGATGGGAATCCCGGTCGCCACGACTTGCATTGGATCAGCTCCGCGCGCGACGAGCCGCGCTTTGGTTTCTTCCGCGGCAACACAATAAAGATCGACGCACGATTCCATCCATAACGCGTGCGCCTCGAAATCGGTCACGACACAAACGGTGAATGGTTGGGTAATGCCATCGTTGCCTTCCAAATGCCCGAGGATTTCCAACGGCAGATAATGAACGCAAAGAACCGCATCCGCTTGGAAAGCTTTGAGATGACGGACAAAATGGCGATTGGTGTGGCTTGCCCAGGCTCGGCGAAAACGCGTCAACTTCCGGACGAATTGCGGGTTATCGGTCTTTTTGAAAACCAAAGCCCAAAGTTCCGGCGCGTGTTCCACCAACTTCAAATAGCTTTCGGCATAGACCTTCTTCTGCAACTTTGGGACCAAATCCAAGACATCCACCTTTTCGACAATGTCTTTTGGCCGCCGCGCGCGCCAAGCTTCTTCCAAAGCAGCCGCTGCGTGGAGGTGGCCAGCGCCGGCCGTCACGGTAGCAATCAAGATGCGCATAATGGTGATGCAGGCGCCATTCGTCGTAGCAGCCGAGGTCACGAGGCTCTGATTTGATTTGAAGGCCTTCGTCGGTTACAGGCGCAAATATTTCAGAGCCTCGTGACCTCGGCTGCTACGACTTCACGTCAGGGCTATCAACGCGCTGGCGGGATGAACTTGATACAAACCGGCACGGGCGCTTCTACTTTATTTCCTGTTGGATTGAGCTGGCCGGTTGCCGGATCGATACGAAAGACCACGATCGTGTCGGACCCTTGGTTTTCGGCCAAGAGATAGGCGCCGGTCGGATCGATAGCGAAATTGCGAGGTGTTTTGCCCTGAGTCGGTTCGTTCTCGATGTGGGTCAACTTGCCAGTGCTTTCGTCAATCGCGAACGCGACGATGCTATCGTGTCCGCGATTCGAACCGTAAACGAACTTTCCGGAAGGATGGACTTGCACTTCCGCAGTGCTATAGCCGGATTTCACCGACTCTTGCGGGGGCAACGTCGAAATGGTTTGGGTCTCCTTGAGTTCCCCACGCTGCGGGTCATAACTGAAGGCGGTCAATGTGCAGTCCATTTCGTTGATCACATACGCAGAACGGCCCTTTGGATGAAAGGCGAAGTGGCGCGGTCCGGCGCCAGGCTTCACCATGGCGAACGCAGGATCATTCGGAACGAGACCTCCCTTGGTCGGATCAAACTTATAGATCAAAACTTTGTCGAGGCCGAGATCGGCGGCGAACGCGAACTTATTTGCGGCATCGAGATTAATGGAATGACCGTGCGGTTCCTTCTGTCGTTGCTGGTTGACGCTCGACCCCTGGTGCTGAATGAACGCGCTGGCTTCGCTCAATGAACCGTCAGCCTTGATTGGCAATGCGGCGACGCTGCCGCCGCCGTAATTGGCCACCAAGACGTTTTTCCCAGCGTTATCGACCACGAGATGGCAAGGCCCGTCGCCGACGGACGATTGTTGATTCAACAGAGTTAATTTTCCGGTTTCAGGATTGATCGAGAATGCACTGACCGCGCCGCTTTTCTTGCCTCCAAAATTTGCAACCTCGCCCACCGCATAAAGGAAACGGCGATTCGGGTGAATGGCGAGAAATGACGGACTCGCCGTTTCCGCCGCCAGTTCGGGTGTCGCGAGTTTGCCGCTGGAAAGATCCAGTCGCGACATATAGATCCCTTTGCTCTTCGCCCCGGTGTACGTCCCAATGTAAAACCGAAGCTCTCCAGACGCAGGCTGAGTCGCGCCATCGATGCTCGTTACAATCATGCCGAAAAGACCAATGAGAATTGGAATACGTGGTTTCATAGGCCCATCGTAAATTGGGCCGGAGGAATTGCCAGCCCGGATTTTGGTGATGCGTTTGATCGTAACAGTCGATGGTCAGACAGCCTTTTCCAGGAGCCGTTCCGGAGCACTGTTTTGCAGAAAGCAGGACAGCGCGGCGCGCCGTCCCTGCCTGCCAGTCCCTGCTAAGATGAGCATTGCTGCAATCTTCACAATCTTCACTTGAATTATCCCTGGATAAGCCAGAGACTCCCACACGCATGGAAAGTGAAGAGATTTCCGGGCAGAAGCCGCGACGCAAATGGCAGCGTTGGAGTTACCGCGCATTCGTGATCGCTAACGTGATCGGCGTCGTTGTGGCTATCCCGCTTATTATTGAGATGTGCCCTTTGATCAAAGTCTGGTGGGATACGCGGTCCCAGGAAAGCTTAAGTCAACGCATCGAGGCCAATTCTCCAGCGGCGGCGGCAAAGTCACAACAGAAAACCAGCAAGTCCGAGGCCGATTCTGCCGCTAAAGACCTTAATTCGCTGACCAATCAACTGGGCGCAGTCAGCAAATTGAATGACGACGAACTCAAAAAAATCGTTGCGTATCAGTTCGGCGCCAAAAAGCCGAGCCAAGCTGATCCAACTCAATTCGATCGCGATTCGTCGGTCCTTCACAAAATCACTCGGTCCATCGCGACGATCAAGGGCAAGCAATACTACTGCTACGAAGTCGATTTAGTGGACGAAAATGGCAATCACAAGACCCATGTCGACTGCTTCGAGAAACCAGACTTGGCCTACGAGCGCGGCATGGCGACGCTTGAGTTGGTCAACAACAATCCCCAGTTGAAAAAGATTTACGCCGCCTTCGCGCACGTCCTCGCCGAAAAATCAGCCGAAGCCGAGGAGGATGACCCGTCAGCGCCTGCTGCCAGCGAGCCCGCCATTCGTCTTCACGCGCTTCCCAAGTGACCAGGCCCTTTGCCTCCTCCGCTTTAATCTCGACTTCCGAAGAATTTCGCAACCGCTTCAGCTTGTGAGTGCACCTCGGGTTTTTCGTAAACGGGTTCGGGACTCGTGAATCGGGGTCATATCTCACAATTACAATTAAACAATTGGAGCGCTTCTATCATCGAGCTTGCTCCCCGGGATTGTGATCCCGGCCTTGGAGCATCTCCTTGATGAACTCTCCCGCCGCCTGGCGATTATCCGCAAGAAAGTTCAGAAGCCGTTTTCTGCCGCCGCACCTTTTGGCCATCGTTGCTGGCCACTCCGCATCGGAGAAACCATCCCAACCATCGTGCCACAACGCCCAATCACAGATGCCCCAAAACCCGCCCCAAACCGAAACGGGAACGCCGATGTAATAGACTGCCGAGCCAACGAACCAACGATGTCCGGCGTGTTCAAGGATGGGTAGCTGGGCGAACCGTGCCGCACGAGCAAAGCCCTCGTTGATGTCCGTCTGGCGGTTCGCCGGGAGATGCGCAACACCGACAGTCCCGCAGAACTGCGGCCAGAATGTGTTGTCCTCTTATTCGTGAAACGCAACCCCCGCGTAAAGCATGAGCAGCGTGTGGGGGTAGAGATGCAAGCAACTCTCAACCGACCACCACGACTCCTTCACCGACCGCTGAAGTTTTTCCCATTCGGCTCGCTCCGGCACGCACGCGAGAAGCGATCCGGCCCGGCTTCGCGAGTCGGTTGGGATGCGCGCGATGATTTCGCGGCAATGACTTTCCCATTCCTTCAGGAGCATAGGGCGAGTAGAGGACAATGCACGTCCACGGCGGGCTTTCGATGAGTTTCTGCCGGATTTCCTGCTCGGAGGCGCGGGGGTCGGCTTTTCCATTTTCTGTTGGCCCAATCCAGATCATGAACTGGGGCGAGGATAGCGACAACCTGGCGACGCAACAAGCGCAGGAATCGTACTGCTCCTGCCGCGCGGTTTCGAGGTCGCACGCGGTAAATGCCGTCCACATTCGCCGATACAGCGGCGCGGCGAAGTTGCAGGTGCTTTCGCACCCAGCGTCCAGCGCCAGCACCGGCCACAAGGCCAGCGGGAAACTGGCCGGGGCGTGCGACAAATCCGATGCGCGCGTCGTCATCCGGCTTGTTTTAGCACGAACCGCCGTGGGGATACAGGCAGCAGGTTCAACCTCACGAGAGCAGGGGTCAGTGCGGCTGCCCACTGACAGCGCCGCCGGACGTCAGCAGTTCGAGCGGTTAATGGAGGAGCGGAGGGGGGGCGAAGGCAGTGTCAATGTGTGGGACTGATAATCATCTAAAGGTTACGCGGTGAAAGCGTGGCCGAAGGTTCGTTACCATCGCGGTGAGCTTGAGAGCTCAAGAACGAAAAACCAAGTAACGAACGATGAAAAGAAAAACGACGACAGCTCGAAAAGGGCGAGTGAAGAAAGATCTCTACGGCGCCGTGGATCTCCACGGAGACAACGGGCTGTATTGCCTGATC